>Ga0209599_10000331_pt1 | contig 32833 bp, 25 predicted proteins | sample Shrwel_input2_FT_FD_187534 | JGI IMG/M metagenome (GOLD analysis project Ga0209599, IMG submission 187534) | Subsurface microbial communities from deep shales in Ohio, USA - Utica-3 well 1 S input2 FT (SPAdes) (version 2) ...
GCCTGTACAGGTCAGGAGCTGATACCTGTACAGATAAAAAAGATAATAAAATCAATGACTGTACAGACGTTACAGGTTGTACAGGTAAAAAACACGATAATTTAAAAAATTCTCAAAACTTAGGATTTAGTTTTGATGAATCTGTTATCGGTGAGGTGTAACCATGTTGGCCATAGAGTTATACCAAACCTTAAATAATGATGGGGTACAGCTTTGGGCAGAGGGTGAAAAATTGCGCTTTGCCCCTAAAGAAAAGATTACCCCTTTTTTACTGGCAGAATTAAAAGCTAATAAAAACGAGTTACTTTCTTTACTAGCTGCTAATGACCCCACACCACCAAAACACATCGCCACCGATTCACCACCTACCACAAATGAATTATTGCGACACTATGAAAAGCCCTTGTTTAATCATTTATTGGCTTGCCCCTACTGTCATGTTGAAAAGGCGCAATACTGCTTAAATGGTTACGCAATGGGCAGCGTGTACGATGCGTTATTGTTATGCCGTGATGATGCACAGGCCAAACGTGCAAACTTAGCCTTGCGTGTGGATAGAGCGAAGATAAAAGGAGTTTTTAGATAAGTTAAACATTTTTTTAGGGTATGTTCTGTTTAGGGCATACCCTTTTGCTTTACGCTTAGATGATGCTTAAAAAACCTTGAAAACCAACAAAAACAACAATTTTTGCTTTTTACTGATACGGAAAAAATCATGCGTTTTAATTTTCAGTACAGTACGCGCGTGTAATGATTCCGATAAAATCGGGAATTTCGATAAACCGAAAAAAACAGATATTTAAGATACTGGATTAGTGACAGTAAACCATTGTACAAACCTCGCATAATGAAAAGGATTCCCAGTACCTAAATTCTTAAAGGTACTTGGAACGGTTAAGATATAAAGGAGCATTGTGTGGCGTGTAGTTGGCCTAGCTACACGCATTTTAAAAAGGGTAACAAGCCAACAAGTTTTATCCTTGCTATTAATGTCAGAAAAATCGGTAATTATTAAAAAGTCTTTTTTTTGGCCTTACTATTGATTCCAATAAAATCATGCAATCAAAAAAATATAATCAATAGCTACCAACTATTACCACCACCACCATGACAAAACTATTTTGTAACAGGCTATTTTTTGACTAAAACGAGGTTTTTAAGGGGTAGCAAAATTTTTTGTTGGTACTTTTGTTGGTATATTTACAAATAACCTAAAAATTTTATCAATAAAAACAGTATATTGTCTTTTAAATGTGGGTTCAGGTTGGGGAGCCATATATAGTTCTAAGGTGTTAAGCCTAGAACAAGAAAGCCTGTAGTAGCAATACTTACAGGCTTTTTTTATTGTCCGTGTTAGGCGATTCCTTCCTAAATTTAATCCAACGCTTTTTCTATAGCATCACACAAGGTTTTTAATATTTTAATACGGGCATAGTATTTATTATTGGCTTCAACTAATGTCCACGGGGCGATATCGGTGCTAGTACGTTCCACCATATCCCCCACTGCACACACATAATTGTCCCACTTTTCACGGTTACGCCAATCTTCTTCGGTAATTTTAAATCGTTTAAAACCAATTTGTTCCCGTTCTTTAAAACGTAGCAACTGTTCTTCTTTGCTAATTGCCAGCCAAAACTTAACAACAATTGCGCCATCTTCTACTAATTGCCGCTCAAAATCGTTAATTTCGCCATAAGCGCGCATCCAAGCCGCTTCTTTACAAAATCCTTCGACACGCTCTACCAATACACGGCCATACCACGAACGGTCAAAAATACTAATTCGACCTTTACGCGGAATATGTCGCCAAAATCGCCATAAATAGGGTTGTAGGCGTTCGTCTTCGGTGGGTGCAGCGACAGGAATAATCGCAAATTGGCGCGCATCTAAAGCAGATGTAATGCGTCTAATACTACCGCCCTTACCTGCCGCGTCATTGCCTTCAAATACCGCAATCACACTATGCTCGTTAAATTTAGGATGACGACTTAATAAGTTGAGTCGTCCTTGTAATTTTTCTAATTCTTCGTTGTAATCTTTTTTGCTGTACTCTTGGTCAAGTTGCAAGGTATGTAACAATTGCAAATTATCAATCGGTGGCGATAAGGGCGCAGCATCGGAAATAACTTGTTCTTTGCTTTGAGCCTCTAGCCCTTTACGCATTTCTTTTAATAATAATTTACCCACCGTTAAACTACGATAATTGGCATCTTCACCCTCAACCACAATCCACGGAGCTTCGGCAGTGCTAGTCTCGCGCAATACACGCTCCGAAACACTGACAAACTTGTCATATTGCTTAAAGTGTTGCCAGTCTTGCTCTGTGACGCGCCAACGGGTTTTGGGGTCTTTTTCTAATTGTTCCAAACGTTTTTTTTGTTTGTCTTTGGACAGATGAAACCAAAATTTGAGCAACACTACGCCTTCATGGGCAAGCATTTTTTCAAAACGCACAATTTCATCAATTTGATGGTCAAACTCAGACGTTTTTAACTCGCCCGCGACACGCTGCACTATTGGGTCGGTGTACCATGAGCCAAACAAAATACCTATCCGTCCTTTTGCGGGTAAAGCGCGCCAATAACGCCACATCCGTGGTCGCTCACGTTCTTCGTCAGAAGCAGCACCAAAAGCACGCGTTGAAATTAAACGCGGATCCATCCATTCATTTAATAAATTGATGGTTTCGCCTTTGCCTGCACCGTCCACACCATTGATTAAAATAATGACAGGAAATTCACCACGCTCTTTTAATTCATATTGAGCATCTAATAATGCTTCGCGTAAGACAGGTTCTTCGGTTTTATATAGGTTTTTGTCAATTTTATGGCCAATTTCGGCGGTCTCAAACATCAATAAACCCCTCGTAATAGATTATGATTATTCACTGTTCACTGTTCACTGTTCACTGTTCACTGTTCACTGTTCACTGTTCACTGTTCACTGTTCACTGTTCAGTCTTATCCTTACTTTTTATAATGTCAATATAGGCTATGAGAAATGACGCAAAAACTCCCCGCATGGATTGAAATTGGTGCATTTGTCTTGGCGTTGATTGCTGGCATTATCAATGTTGTGGGTTTGTTAGGGTTTCAGCATCAATCAGTATCACATTTGACAGGTACAGTCTCGTTATTTAGCTTAAAAATTATTGAGGGTGAATGGTTATTGGCACAACATTTTGCGGGTGTGATGTTGAGCTTTTTTTTAGGCGCAATGCTCAGTGGTCTGATTATTCAAAATGCCACGTTACGTTTAGGCCGACGTTATAGTGCAGCGTTATTACTGGAAAGTTTGTTTTTAATTTTTGCTTTATTGATGCTGCAAGGCAATTATAGTGCAGGTGACTTTTGGGCTTCGGCAGCGTGTGGCTTACAAAATGCGATGGTTAGCACTTATAGTGGCGCGGTGATTCGTACCACACACGTCACAGGCACAGTGACCGATTTAGGGGCAATGATTGGTCAATACCTACGCGGCCATAGCATTGATAAACGTAAGTTAGGTTTGTATTGGCTATTATTAAGTGGTTTTATTGTCGGTGGTTTTATTGGCGCGTATGGTTTTTTAGAGCTTGGTTATCATATTTTGTGGCTGCCAATTGCCATTACCCAATTATTAGCGGCGGTTTATGGCTGGTACTGGTTTAAACAAAACACTAATTCCGATAATAGTCATACCTAGCACGTTGACTTACGTTATTTTCGCATTCGGTTAATGCCGCCGCACGCTCTGCTTGATACATCGGTGACTCTTCATAACCTTGATACGATACCGAATATACTAAGTTTTTTATCATTTGATATTGGGATGGCGACTTTTGGGCAATCATCTCAATATTTTCAATACGCTGTAAAATATATGCTTGTGGATTGTCGTTGCTGTTATTATTTTGACGATGATAAACCTCGTTGTATCTACTATAACGCGAATATTTAGCAGTATTTTTACGCCCTTGAGCCACTTTGTCTTTGGCTCTAATCACTAATTTACATAAGGGGGTAATTTCTTTATCTTTGATAGGAATGCTTAATTTAATGTTATTTGGCTCATCACCCGACTTAAGAATCACTGCATTTTCGCCACAAGGCAATTGGCTAAACTCTTTACGTCCGTTTTTTTCACAGACATAAACATCGGCTGCCCATGCCGAGCTGGTGGTTATTAACATCATCAAGGTGATGGATTTTTTCATATTTATTTTGTTTCCTTATGGGGCGATACTTTGCTTAAATACAGGACTAAACAGGGCTGCCCCTACTATATCTGATGTTCATTCAACAATGCCAATAATTGCGCTTCATCCCATACCACTACGCCTAATTTTTGGGCATCAGCCAATTTAGAGCCTGCCTCTGCACCCGCCACCACCACACTGGTTTTTTTAGAGACGCTACCACTGACTTTTGCGCCTAATTGTTGCAGTTTGGCTTTGGCCACATCGCGCCCCATACTGTTTAATGTGCCTGTTAGTACCCACGATTGCCCCGCCAAGGGTTGATGTTGATTGACGGTAATTTCTGGCCATGTAATGCCTGCCACCACAAAATCTGCCAATAATTGTTGATGCGCGGTTTGACTAAAATAGACCACAATCCACTTCGCCGAGACTTCACCAATATCAGGCACTTGTTTGAGTGTATCTTCGTTGGCCGCTTGTATCGCTTCTAAACTGCCAAAATATTGCGCCAAGGCTAAAGAGGTACTTTCACCCACACCACGAATGCCCAAACTATAAATAAAGCGCGGCAAAGTGCTGTGTTTACTGTTGGCAATTGCCTGTAAGATATTGTCCGCTAATTTTTCGCCCATCCCTTCTATGGTAGCGGCTAAAATTTTTTCTTTAGTTAATTGATATAAATCGGCTGGGGTTTTAATTAAGCCAAGCTCTAAAAACTGCTCTAACCAACGCTCACCTAAACCATCAACATTCATCGCTTTGCGCGACACAAAATGCGCTAAACGCCGTTGTAATTGTGCGTCACAGTACACATCACCCGAACAACGGGCAATCACACCTTTTTCGTCTTGCACTATCGCAGACTGACAAACAGGACAAACTTGTGGTAATTCAATAAGCTGCCGATGTTGCGCCTGCTGCAACACTTTTGTCACTTTAGGAATCACATCGCCTGCCCGACAAACCTCAATCGTATCCCCCACTGCTACCCCTAAACGGCGCACTTCGTCCATATTATGCAGGGTGATATTACTGACGGTCACCCCTCCCACAAACACAGGCTTAACCCTTGCTACAGGCGTTAACGCACCTGTTCTACCCACCTGAAAATCCACTGCTTCTAAAATGGTGCTGGCCAACTCTGCAGGAAACTTATAAGCCGTTGCCCAGCGCGGCTCACGGCTGAGCACACCTAAGGCTTGTTGTTTGGCAATATCATTGACTTTAAATACTACGCCATCAATTTCGTAGGCGAGTTGGGCGCGTTGTTGCTGGATACGCTCAAAAAAGTTTTGGGCAAAACTAACACCTACTCCCGTTTGCAATTCATCGCTAATGCTAAAACCAAGCTCTTTTAACCATTGCAATACCTCGTATTGCGTGGTGGGCAATGATTGACCATCAATTTGAGCAATGGCATAAGCATAAAAAGCCAAGGGACGTTGCGCGGCGATTTTGGGGTCTAATTGACGGACACTGCCTGCGGCAGCATTTCGTGGATTAGCAAAAACCTTCTCACCTTTGGCTTGAGCTTCGGCATTAAGTTTATAAAATCCAGCTTTGGGCATTAACACTTCACCGCGCACTTCTAATAATGAGGGTATTAATAGGTTTGGATCACGCTTACTTTCATGAAGATTTAAAGGTAAATTACGAATAGTTTTCAAATTATGGCTAATATCTTCGCCTGTTGCGCCATCACCGCGTGTTGCGCCTTGTTTAAATAAGCCATGCTCATAAATCAAACTCACCGCCAAACCATCTAACTTTAATTCGGCACAATATTCAATATCAGCACTCGTTTCTAATCGTTCTTTTAGTTTTCGTTCAAAATCGACTAATTCATTTTCGTTAAATACATTTCCCAAAGACAACATCGGTACTTTATGCTCAATGCTATTAAAAGCCGATAATGCGGCACCACCGACTTTTTGTGTTGGCGAATCGGGATGTTGTAATTCGGGATAATTTGCTTCTAAAGTTTTTAATTGTTGAAATAAATTATCATATTCGGCATCACTGATTTGAGGATTATCTAACACATAATAAGCATGGTTATGCTGACGTAATTGTTGTGTTAACTGTAAAGCTTGTTGTTTAATTTGTTCCGATAACACGTCTTAATTTCCAAAATTCAATTCAAAATGACACAAAAAACAAAACCCCACACAGGCGGGGTTTTTGTTTGCGACAATAATAGTAGCGTTTAAACAGCTTTGCTCATTAAATGATGACGGGTAAACTCCATCACTTGTTCGCGGTAATGACCTGTCAATTGACGGTTTAACGGCTGTTGATTTTGGTCTAAAACCTGACCACAAAACTCATTTGCTAAACGCTTGGCAGTGTCCACCATCATGTCGTAAGCCACATAAGGTTGTTGATTAGGCAGAGCCATAAACAAAGTCACAGCAGTAAAAAACTCTGCGCCCATCGTCTCTAAATCAAATGCACCTGTTTCATCAACACGCGCCATGCTAAACAAGACATGACCATGACCATTTGGATGCTCATGACGATGAAACATACCCATCTCACCAAAACGCAAACCATAACCCGAGATTGATTTTAATAAGCGTTCGCCATCAAATGGTACACGTCCCGAAGTCACATACAAAATAATGTAGTCTTGAGCTTCAACCACCTTACTTTGTGAAACAGACATAGCCACCGTATCAATAAACTCATCTTCGGCAGTCACGTCTTCTTCTACGGCCAAATTGGGTTCAAGACGTGTTGGCAACACGGCGACATTGCTAACGGGTGCAGCAGGCTCCACAAAGAACTTGGTTGTTTCTAATTCTTCATTAGCAGCAAACGTATGCTCTACGGTTTGCTCGTTCGTCAAGGTTGGCTCAAGGCTGACTTTGGGCAAATGATGACGTTCTGCGCGTGGCACAACGGGCATACCGTCCACCAAAGCACATTCGGCATCATGAGCTAATACAGGCTCAATACGGGCAACTGAGTTTTGTTTGCGTGCAGACAAATCCCAAATTGTTTTGGCCAATACCACCAAAGCGATAGCAAGGGCAATCCAAACTCCTACTTCCATCGTCATAATATTACTCTCAGGCAGCGGCTAAAGCTGCGGCTTGTTCGACATTAACGGTTACTAAGCGCGAAACACCTGGCTCGTGCATAGTAACGCCCATGAGTTGCGTTGCCATAGACATCGCAATTTTATTGTGCGTGATATAAATAAACTGCACTTGTTGCGCCATTTCTTCGACTAAACGACAAAATCGCGCCACATTGGCATCATCTAACGGTGCATCGACTTCATCTAATAAACAAAACGGTGCAGGATTTAATTGAAAAATCGAAAACACTAACGCTAATGCTGTTAATGCTTTTTCACCGCCCGATAATAAATGAATCGTGGCATTTTTTTTACCTGGTGGCCGAGCCATAATACTCACACCACTGGTTAAACTATCCTCTCCCACTAATTGTAAACTGGCCATACCACCGCCAAATACTTTTGGAAAGAGAAACTGTAATCCTTCATTCACCTGATTAAAGGTGTCCATAAATAAACTGCGTGTTTCTTTATCAATATGCTTAATGGCATTTTCTAGTTTTGCCAAAGCTTCTTCTAAATCTTGTGCTTGATTATCTAAATACTGTTTACGCTCAGCCTGCTGTTGATATTCTTCAATTGCCGCCAAGTTAATCGCACCCAAGCGCGCTATTTTAGTCGATAATTGCTCTAAACGCATTTGCCAAACTGACTCATTGACATTATCAAGCAGATAATTAGCTATTATGTCGATATTAATCGCTAATTCTTGTAACTGTTCGACAATATAGCCCTGTTTTACAGAAATATTTTGCCAATTTAAACGTTGTGTCTCTAATTGTTGACGTAATGGCTCAATACTCGCGGCTAATTGTTGCCGTTGTTGCTCTAGCTGGCGATAATACTGGCTAACATGCTGCAAATTTTGCTCCGCCTGCTGCAAATTTTGTTCCGCTTCTCGCTTTTCGATCAAATGTGCTTCTAATAATAAACTTAATTCAGCAATCGGCTCTTGTAAGGCTTGAGCTGCATCAACTAAATCTTGCTGCTGGCGCATTAAATCAATGAGTATTTGTTGCTGACGTTGTTTATTTTGCGTCAATGCTTGATGACGGGTTTGTAAGCTTTGCACTTTTAGAGCCAATTGATGATGCGCTTGCACTCGTTGCTGAACATTTGCCCGTAAATGGTGCAAAGTAATACGCGCCGCTTCACGCTCTGCCTGCAAGGTATCGTTGGCTAATAGCTGTTGCTGTAAACATTGCAAATGCGTTTCTAACTCTAAACGCGCTTCGGCTAAGGTTTCGGCATCTTGTTGACTTTGTTCGACTAATTGCGCCAATTCGTGTCTAAGATGCTGACTTTGCAATTGGGTTTGGGTTAATTGCGCTTGTAGTTTAGCCAGTTTTGCTTGCTCTGCACCACGTTGTTGTAAATGTAGAGATAATTGACGTTGTGCCTGTAAACGCTGCTGCTCCATCTGTTGTTGTGCTTGGTTTAAGGCAATTTGCTGCTGGTGGGTATCGCTAATCTGTTGCTCTAAATTTTGTAACTGCTGTTGTAAAGCTGATAATTGTTGCTGACGTACCAAAACGCTATCCTCACCCTTTCCTAACACCTTTAGCCACGTTCTTCCTAACCAAAAACCATCTAAGCTAACAATACTTTGACCTGTACTCAATTGCTGTCGCTGTGCCAATGCGCTGGCTAAATTATCACAATAAGCAATATGTACTAATAATTCATGGGCGACAGGCGAGCGTAATTTACTGGCTAAACCTTGATAATCGTCCGTCAAAGCGGTTTTTTCTAATAACAACACGCTAGGACTTTGGCTGACATCTATATCCTGTAAATTATCAACCACGATAGCTTTTAAACTATCGGCTAATACTGATTCTATTAACTGCTCAAACCCAGATTCTACTGCTAACACTTCGGCTAAACGGGGCTGATTAGCCAAGCCTTGTTGTTGTAACCAAGGAAGTTGCTGTTGATTGTCTCGTCCCACCGCCGCTTGTTGCAAGGACTGTAACGCCGCTTGCTGACCTTGTGCCTGTTGTTGTTGGGTTTTTAGTTGGTGGTTATGTTGCTGCAATTGCTGAGACTGTTGTGCCGCTTGGGTCAATTGTTGGCTCAGTTGTTCTAACTGAGCTTGTTCATCTTGCAACAAAACATCTAATTCAGCGAGTCGCTCTTGTTGGGTCGCCACTTCGTCTAATAAATCATGGTCGGTAAACTGGCTAAGTTCGTTTTGTAAACGTTGTTGACGCTCTTGGCTACGTAGTAACGTTTGCTCCAAAGCATCGACACGTCCCTGCCAACGCTGAGCTTGCGTGGTGCTATCTGCTGTAAGACGTTGTTGTTGCTCGTAGTGCTGCTGTTGGCTTTGCACTTGTTGTTCAAGCTGTTCGCTGTGTTGTTGTTGCTCTATCAATAGTGCGGCTAAGGTCTCTTGCTCGGGTAATAGCTCAGCTAATTGCTGTTGCAACAACATAAACTCTTGCTCATCTTGTTCTGCGTTAATCTGTGCTTGTTGATAACGCTGCTGAACCTGATGTTGTTGTTGCAAAACCTGCTCATGACGTTGTTGTTGCAATTGGATTTGCTGTTGGCTGTGGCTAATACTATTTTTAATTGCGTATAACTGATTTTGTGCATGATGTAATGCTTGATGGGCGGTCGCTTCTTTATCGCGCTCACTAACTAATGCTAGCTCAATGTCTTGTTGTTGTTGTAAAGAAGCGGCTAATTGTTGCGCGTGGTGTTGAATATGCTGTTCACTCTCTCGCAACGTTTGCTCTAAGTTATGCCAACGCCATGCGGCTAACTCAATTTTAGTTTGACGTTCTTCGCCTTTTAAAGTGCGATATTTTTCAGCAATATCGGCTTGTTTTTGTAAATGCGCTAATTGACGGCCTAACTCGTCACGAATGTCATTGAGACGTGCCAAATTATCACGGGTATTACTTAAACGGGTTTCAGTTTCTTTACGGCGTTCTTTATAACGCGAAATACCTGCTGCTTCTTCCAGATAAACACGTAACTCTTCAGGACGTGCCTCAATTAAACGAGAAATCATCCCCTGCTCAATAATGGCATAAGAACGCGGACCTAAACCCGTCCCCAAAAATATATCGGTAATATCTTTACGCCGACAACGACTATTATTTAAAAAATAATCCGATTTACCATCACGATTAACTTGGCGACGCACCGCCATTTCGGCATAACGCGCATATTCGCCGCCTAATGTACCGTCACTATTATCAAACAGTAACTCTATACTGGCTTGACCAACGGCTTTACGACCACTCGAGCCATTAAAAATCACATCCGCCATTGACTCGCCACGCAAATAACGCGCAGACGACTCCCCCATTACCCAACGCACGGCATCAATAATATTCGACTTACCACAACCATTTGGCCCGACAATAGCAGACAAATTAGTCGGAAACGGCACTGTAGTGACATCGACAAATGATTTAAAACCCGCCAACTTAATACTTTTAAGGCGCATGGCAATTCGTTTAAATAAGGGAATACGAATGAAGAATGGTACTTGGATAAATGTATTTAGTTTTCAATCACTAAAAACAAATCAACAAGTCCGTGTAGTAAAAACTAGACAAAGTTTATCGAAAAAAATGGACACATTATCGGGAATTTGCAACAAAATATTACAAAAGTCACTTTAGTTAGCATTTAATTTAACAAGCAAGGACGAAAATTCCTGATTGTAAAAGCTAGCATCAAATTAACGGCGTGAGCGTTGCGCCCATGCCAATTCGATTTGTTTCATGCGTGCCAAAGAGTCTAATACCAAATTACGCAAATGACGGCAAAAATCTTCGACTAATAATGCGGCTTGTTCACCTTTACGCATTAAAATTGCTTCTAAAATCGCTTTAAAATGATTATAAGCTTCTTGTAATTCACGTTTATTGGTGTGTAATGCCAAATAATAACTGCGTTGTAAGGCAGGCTGTAAATCTTCCAGCATTTCTTCAATATAACTATTTAAGGCAAAACGATAACCTAAACGAAAAAACTCAAATGAGCCTTCGTAAAAGCCTTCAATATCGCCTTGACGAGATAAATTTTGTAATTGCTCTAATAATTGGGTAAAAGGTTCGACATCAGTTTGTCGCCAATTATCGGCAGCACGGCGGGCAATCACACCTAATAATAAAGAAATGATTTCAAATAAACTTCTAATTTGTTGTGCTGACATTTCGGCGACAACAGCACCACGGCGAGGATAAATGTTAATTAAATGGCGGCGTTCTAAAATCAATAAAGCTTCACGCACCGAGCCACGGCTGACATTCAATTCGCTGGCAATACGCAATTCTTGAATGCGCTCGCCCTCGACTAAATCACCCGTGACAATTTGCCGTCCCACATGACGGGCTATTTGCTCCGCCAAACTTTCTGCCGCTTTAAACGCCATAACCTACACCCTTGGATAAAGTATCTTGGATTATTCTCATAGCCGACTGCAAAAAAGCGACCTAATCCTTATAACATCCGTTATTTCGGTTTTATCCTAGCATGTCCTACAACAAGCAACAATGCGTATTGTAGAACAATTGTACATAAAAAACCCTAATCAACCTTAATCATAATTTGACTGGCAATATAGGTTTGCTCGGGCATACTTACGGCGGTTGGCTCTAAAATAAATAAGCGACTTGGGTCAATCTGTCCTTGTTCAACTAATTGATTACGAATTATTTTTGCTCGCTCTAAAGCTAATTGCCTTAACTCACCTTCGGTCACTTTTTGCTCGGCAATCAAGGCATTTTTTAACGCTAATTCATAATTTTTTCTTGAAAGCTGCAAATTATTGTCAGGCTGTTGGCTGGTTTGTAAATGCAATACCTGTTGTTGTTTAAGTGCCTCTACACCAAATTTTTCAACAAACATTCGTTCTAAAATCCGTGAGTCATCTAATGCGCTTTTAGCTTGTGTCGCCAAAACCTGCTTAAATTTTTCTTGTTGCAAGGCTAACAAATCGCGCTGCTGATCAAAATTAGCACGAATCTCTACAGCTAATTCAGGCTTAGACTGTAAAGCCTGGGTCAGTTTTTGTAATTTACTTAACTCACTGTCAACAAATTGGCTTTGTCCACTTTCAAAGGCAATACTATCCATATCCTCCCCACCACCGACCAAATTTGCAATAAAACGAAACGGTGCTGTTGCTATTTTGGTCACAACATTAACCACCGCCTGCCAAATAATCGGTGCAACTTTAAACTGAGGGTCATCCAAACTGCCCGTAATAGGAATATCTAAATCAATCACACCACGACTATCCTTTAATAAAGCAATCGCTAAACGTAGGGGTAAATTTTTGGCATCGGGGCTATCAACACGTTCACCAAGCGTTAATTGATTTAAAACTATCTTATTAGTCGCAACCAACTGCCGACTCGCTACTTTATAATTCAAATCTAAAGATAATTTGCCTTTATCAATACGATAACCTGCAAATTTAGAAGAATAAGGTGTGAGTGTCGTTAATTCAACATTTTCAAAACGCATGGCTAAATTGGTATTTTTATCGGGATTAAAAGGATTTAATGCTCCTTTAATAATTGCTTTACCATATTGGTCAACACGTCCCTGTAAGTTAATTTGAGCATGGCTATTTGCTATGGTTGAAATACCGCGAATATCGCCCGTCAATGCTTGTATACCCGTTGCAAACTGAGGACTAAGCGTTAAATCGGCAAATAACATTGAGCCATTATTTAGACTTATTTTATCTATGTTAATAGGCATTATCGGTGTGTTAGTTGGCACAAATGGGCTTGCAGCATGAGTATCGGCAGCGACAATATGTTCAAAATTAATGCTTTTATCGGGGGCAATGACCACACGGCTAAACGGTTGCTCGGCTTTTATATGTTGAATATGTAAGGACATTGGCTGCAATTGCCACTTAATATCCGATGCTGTTAAATGTTTCCATGCTAAAAAACGCTGATTGAGTTTAATATCATTGGCAGCAAAATCATTTATACCCACCATGCCTGCAAACTTGGCTTGTAATTTCGGCTGTTGTTGCACCTGTAATTGACCCTTTATATCTAAATATCCACTCTCTAAAGCTAACAGAGCGACTTCTTTCAGATACGGAGCAAAAGCAGGTAAGGCTAACTGTTTTAAGTTTATTTGTGTCTCTATCAGCAGTGGCGATTCTTGTAATTTACCTGCTAAGTGTACTTCGCCACCTGTGGCAATTTTTAGATTTGCGGCTAACTGATGTGCTTTGTTTAAGTCTAACTCAGGATTAATGATTAACTGTTGCAAGGTCACTTTTTGTTTAAACATGGGCGATTGTTGTTGGTCTTGAACATCAATCACAAAATCATTGATGGCTAATTCACCTAATTGATAGGTTCTTGTCGGTGCAGATGTGCTGCTAACAGATGGGGAACTCAGCGTTTCTAATTGTGCATTAAGTTGTTTTAATTCATCTTGCCAATTAATCTGACCTTGTTTGCCGCGCTGTAAAGACGTTTGCCCCCCCATCAATAACACCCGTCCTGTATTCAAATGTGCATCATCCATAATAAATCGTTCAATATCCAACTGTGGCAACTGCAATAAAAGCCCATGCTGCCCATTTAAGACCATGTTTTGCGCCTTAAAATGATTCAAATTAAGACGATTATTGCTTTGCTGCCAAGCGGTCTGATTTAGAATTATCTGGTCTATGGCTAAAATATCGCGTTGCTGTTGTTGTAAACGCGGTTGCTCTAATACCAATTGAGCAAAAGAGGCTTTGGCTTGCGGCCATTGGGCATTTAATTGGCGTAATTCGGCTTTTTTTAATTGAAAATCAAGTGGCTTGACGGTTTTGGTACTCGCTAACACCTGATGCAATAACACATTGCCTTGCGTTAATTGCATCTGTGCTTGTTGGTTTTTAAACTGAAACACATAATCAGCCGCAACATCAATGACACCTTGTTGAATGTTAAAAGCTAAGTCTTTGGACAAATAATTGGCTGGCTTATTTAATTGCACATTTTTAACGGCAAAATGCCCTTGTGAACGGATAGGATTTAAGCCAATTGTGCCTTGCCATTTGAGTGTTTCATGCTCTGCTGTTTGAGCCACAAATTGATAGCGTCCTTGATGATTGATGAAAGAACTGATGTTCAGTAATTGCAGATTGATGGCTTTGAGCTGTTTTTTAAATGGCTGTTGACTTGACTCATCGCTAAAATCTATTTGGGCATTATGTACTGCCAATACAGCTAATTGCCATGCTATATCCGTTGCTTGGCTTTTATCATCAGGCGGTATCAGTTGTAATAAGTTTAAAATACCTGTCTGACTGATTTTGGCATTGATATAAGGCTGAATCACATCAAGCTCTTGCAAATAAATTTGTTGTTGCCATGCCGATAAAATCAAACTCGCATTGAGATAAACATCAGCTACCGACAACAACAGCTCACCGTCATTTTGTTTAACATCGACATCTTGTAATTTAATGCTCAAGGTTAAGGGATTGATTTCTATATTAGCCACGCTCAATTGCAGATTTAATTGTTGCTGCACATAATCTTTAGCTAATTGAGTCACCAACATAGGTGCAAGTAAAAACCCTAAAACACTGTATATCACCAATAACGAACCCAGCCCCAAGACACGCTTTTTATTTTTAGGGTTGATATGCCGTTTTATCACTGCCAACATGTAAATATCTCAATTAAATACTTAGGAATTCGGTATTCCACCGAAATTTTTCTGAACCGCTCATATACTATCTTGCTTATCACTAAAACCAACAGCCTATATAGATAAAAAGCATTTTAGTTATATAACAAGACTTGGTATTCTTCGCACTTTATTCTTAAAGCACAGTGCAAGGCTTATGTATCAATACGACGCTTACGACCAAAAAATCGTTGACCAACGTGTCGCCCAATACCGCGACCAAACGCAACGTTATTTATCAGGTGAATTAACCGAAGATCAGTTTCGCCCTTTTCGCTTACAAAATGGCCTTTATGTGCAACGTTACGCGCCCATGTTGCGGGTAGCGATTCCTTATGGCATGTTATCTAGCCTGCAAGTACGCAAACTGGCAAGTATTGCCCGTCAATATGACCGTGGTTATGCCCATATTAGTACCCGCCAAAACATTCAATATAACTGGCCACAACTCGAAAAAGTACCTGATATTTTAGCAGAGCTTGCTCAAGTACAAATGCACGCCATTCAAACCAGTGGTAATTGTATTCGTAATACCACCACCGACCAATTTGCAGGTGTCGTCGCGGGTGAAATCATTGACCCTCGCCCCACCTGTGAGCTCATTCGTCAGTGGTCAACTTTTCATCCCGAGTTTGCTTTTTTGCCGCGTAAATTTAAAATTGCCGTTAATGCCCATCCTGATGTAGATCGTGCGGCCACGGCAGTTCATGATATTGGCGTGTATATTGTTAAAAATGACGCAGGTGAAATTGGCTATAAAATTTTAGTTGGGGGTGGCTTAGGCCGTACACCGATTATTGGTGCAGTGATTCGTGACTTTGTACCACAAGCCGAGCTGATTGCTTATTTAGAAGCGGTGTTGCGCGTGTATAACTTATATGGTCGCCGTGATAATAAATACAAAGCGCGGATTAAAATTTTGGTCAAAGCACTGACCCCCGAAGTCTTTGCTCAAAAAGTCGAAGCTGAATTTGTGCATACCAATACCGAAACGATGCGTGTTCCTGCCCAAGAACTAGCCCGTTTAGCAAACTTTTTTACTGAGCCTAGCTATGACTCATTAAGCGATAATCCCCCAACTTTAAGCCAAGCCTTAAACGATAATAAAGCTTTTGCTTTGTGGTTTAATCATAATACCCATGCACATAAAAAAGCAGGTTATCGTATTGTCACTTTGTCGTTAAAAAAGACAGGCGTTGCCCCTGGTGATATTACCAGCGAACAACTCGAATCCGTTGCCGATTTGGCAGATAAATACAGTTTTGGTGAAGTGCGTACGACACATGAACAAAACATTGTTTTAGCTGACGTGCGCCAAGAACACTTGTTTGAATTATGGCAACAAGTCAGCAGTTTAGGTTTTGCAACCGCCAATATCGGCTTTTTAACCAATATTATTTGTTGCCCAGGTGGCGATTTTTGCTCTTTGGCTAATGCCAAATCAATTCCGATTGCCGAGCAAATTCAACGCCGTTTTGATGATTTAGACCAAGTGTATAATATTGGATTACTTGATTTAAATATCTCAGGTTGTATGAATGCTTGTGGTCATCATCATGTGGGACATATTGGTATTTTAGGCGTTGATAAAAAAGGCAACGAATACTATCAAGTGTCCTTGGGGGGTAACTCAGGCCATGATGCCAGTTTAGGCGATATTTTAGGCCCTTCTTTTGAAGCCGAAGAAATGGCTAACGTTATTGAAGAAGTATTGAATGTTTATTTAGACAATCGTCAAGTAAACGAATCTTTCTTGCAAACTTACCGCCGTATTGGTATTGCCAAATTTAAGGAGCGTGTTTATGCCTAATATCATTAAAGACGGCGAAATTGTAAACGACAATTATTGCTTAATTACTGCAACAGATACCTTACTGCCCCAAGCGGATATTTTGGTGACATTGGCAGTATGGCAAGCGCAATCAGCAGCTATTTTGGCACATCCCTTCAAAAAAGGCGTACTATTACAACCAGACCAACACCCCGAAGCTATTATTGAGTCGCTAAACCAACTTGATGTGATTGCCCTAGACTTTCCTGCTTTTGCCGATGGTCGTGGCTATTCCTATGCTGTGTTATTACGTCAACGATATAGCTTTACAGGTGAATTACGGGCAACAGGCGATATATTTAAAGATAATTTGTTTTATTTAAAGCGTTGTGGTTTTAATAGTTTTGCGGTGCGTGCTGATAAAGATATTAACATCGCATTACAAGGTTTAAATGACTTTAGCGAAAGTTATCAAGCCAGCATTGACCAAAACCAAGCACTTTACCGCCGCCGTTGGGCATAAATAAACCCAACTTCGGGCAATAAAAAAGCCGCTAAATTAGCGGCTTTTTTATTAGATTTTAGGTTGAGGATTATAACAAGTCTGGGTTTGAATACTGGTGACTCGTCCTTGTAACTTGGTGCTATTTTTCTCTTGATCTGCTTTACTCATACTAAAAAACTGCATAAAGTTAGCATAGTTAGTCCATAATGGTTTCACGCCTAGTCCTTTTTCTTGCTCATCTTTTTGATGTTGAATACTGACAATTTTATCTAACACGCGAGAAATATCAATCTCAACTTTAGACCCCCCCGTTAAACCTGAAGGCATACCCATATAAAAACCATAAAACTTTTGCCAAGGGTCAGTATTTGGTAATTGTCTTGCCCAATTCCCTACCAACATGACTGGCACAATAGATGGTACTATTTTTTTAGTAGTCGAATCTCTCAATACCGTAGCAATCGTACCTAAACGATGCTCTTGCACCACATCGTTACTCACGCCGTCGCCTTGGTCTTGTAAAGTGGCTATATCAGTGACACTACAATCATTGTCTCTATCGGTAATAATGTTGCCATTATCCAAAATGGTAAAGCCCATATCACCCACTAAACAGCCATTACCTGTTGTACCACCACAAATAGCCGATTTATCGTTATCACGTAAAGTCATTTTTAAATGTAAGGGAAAAATTGGTCTTTCGCCTACAGCAACGGTATCTACTGTTTTCCAAACACTGGGTTCTAAAAACAAGTTAACGGTACGATTTTTTTGCAGATTGAGTGTGCCTGTCAGTTGTGCTACACCGTTGGTGCTAATGCGCTGCCAAATACCTAGTTTCGTTTTATCCACCTCTTCAGTTTCGGTTAGGCCATAGCTATTACGATACAAGCGTTCACCACCTGAAATGTTACCCTTTTGCAAAGTCCCTTGGGTAATCTTAATTTGACCAGTTTCTGCTTGTAACATAAAGTTAGGCGTAACTTTACCATTACTATCAAAACCCATATCGACCGAACTAAAGTCTAAATGAGTGGGTGCGACCCCTAACAAAATATCACGAATTAATAAACCGTTATCAAGCTGAGCTGATGTTAAGGTTTTTTGCCACTCAAAAGCATTGCCTACCGACTTACCATCCCTATCAACCACAAAAAACATCGAAACCATCGAATGCAAATCTGAATCCGTCCACTTTCCTAACATTCCTGTATAAGAAACTTTACCATTACTATCTAAAACATTCGCATTGGTTGGTACAACTTCGTACACACCTGCATTGATGACAGGTAAGGATTGTTTAAAACGGGCAATGGCTTGACTGGCAGTCACAGCCTCTAAAGACTTACCTTCAATTTTGTCAAACATAGGTTTTAATAAGCTATTAAAAGTACTCGTTTCAGCAAAATCAGGCAAATTTACATCAGCAGCCAGCTCGTCAATCGCCTTTTTATCTTTACTATCAATGACAATACGATTAACGGCTTTATTGACACTTTGACCATCACTATCTAAGGCTTGCAACAGTCGTAAGATATTAGTGACTTGAATTCCCTCTTCAGTATTCAAGTCAGCATCAGGAAACTTTTCAGGATATTTAGCAACCAAATCTTTTGGAGTCACGGTTAATAATATTTGTATTGGCGTACCCGTAGCACTCCCCAAAGAGCGAACCCGATATTTGCCTAGATAAATTGTCCGTTTGCCTGTTTCTGACTTTAAAAAGAAAGTAGCAACAGAGTTGCTTGGGCAACTAAAGGCACCTTCTTCATCGGTAATACCTTCTACCAAATTGCATTTATAATTTAAACCCACGACAGGCTCATCAATAAACTGCCCTGTCAAACAAAAATTTTTATTTTGACAAGTAGTAGTGGTTTCAGCTTCATTGACAATAGGGTCGGCCAAGTTATTACCTTCTTCGCCACACCCACTCAGCAAGGCTATCATGGCAGGTAAAGCCAACAAACGACTTGTCAATTTCATTACTCTCTCCTAACACAGCACTTTAAAAGCCAAAACTTCACTAAAAGTCTTAGTCATAAAGATTTAATAATATTCAACAATCAGTGAACCTGCATTTTGCAAAGGCAAATCTGCAGCTAAAGCAGTCATAGGACGGGAAAAAACTATATATTGTGTACCTACAGGCAAACGCAATAAGCCTTCTACCGCACTAAATTGATTTTCATTGGCAGGATAGGCTTGACTCCAATACTGCCACGCACCCGATACCATACAACCTTGTGCATCTAAAAAGGTAACAATAGGTACATAAAATTTAGGCTTTTTGTTAGTAGTGGCAAAAGACGATATTCGTAAATTTTGTTCACTCACAGTCCGTTGCGGTAAAACTAAAATACGGTCAACATCACTCGCTATTTTATCATCTGAGCCTAACCACAAAGCGTTGACATCTTTAAAAGCACGCGCCTGTTTTTTTAATTTTTTAGTATTATTACAAAATTTCTTTAACGGAAGACCATTAGCTTCTAACCACTCTGGACTCAGCGTTTGGTAAGAAGCAGAATAGCTAGCTTGCCTTTTTTGTTCTTTGGTTTGGCTTATAACGGGTGTAATAGGTGCGCCATCATCACTTTCGACAATTTGCTGGCCAAAACCACCATTGGGTACATAATAAAAACGCTTTTTATCTTCCAAATTAAAAGACTTTTTTTCTAGGTATTCAGAATCAACATACACATCTTCATCTAATTGTCTAAATGCAGCGTTTGACGAAGAGCCTTGACTTGTTACAGGCGATGATTGAGTTTTTTCTGTTGCTTTAGATGGCGGCACAATCACAGGCTGGGTCTTGGGCGTAATCTCACTTTTAATCATTTGCACACGTCCTTGTGCATCAACGGTACTATACACACGCTCTTCAGCCTGCACATCAATAGCAGTCAAACCAGCTACTAATAGCCATACAACGGAGTTAGCTTTCATTACCAGCGCGTCCGATAAACCAATCCCATGATGTTAATAGTCGCTTTAGTTTTGGCATCTAAACCTGCATAAGGGTTATACATCGCATTATTAACGCCCGTTTGATTGAGCAAGGTACTGGTGCCTGCGGGAACAGTATCACGGCTGCGTAAGTGCATGAGTGTTAAATCAATATCCGTGTCAGGGTCAAAACGATAACCAATGCCAGCACCAAACATTTTAGCTGCATTAATGGGAGCTAAAATATTACGCTTATTGAGTGGCACAGCACTGTCACGCGGTTCATAACCTAATCTAAACTTTAAACGGCTGGTATGAGAATATTCCATACCAATACCCCAGTTCCAGCGAGTATTAAAGTCGAGTGGAAAGCGCAACGAAGAATTTGTTGTACCTGGCACCAAAATTTTGGCAATTTTTAGCACTTGGACTTCACGGTCAAACTCAAAATTAAAGGCATCCCAAACACCAAACTCTGTCCAACCTACGTCAAAATTAAACTGTAGATTTGGCAACACTTTGTATTTGATACCTGTTTGAAAGTGAGCGGGGAAATTCAAGTTCATTGACAACAAGCCTTCCTCCTTAGCAGGAATATAACTTGGTAAACCTAAAATCGCGCCTAAAATTTGACCTGTAATGGAGGACTGTAAACCATCGTTGATAATAGAACGTGTACCATTAGTATAAGTGACTTTGTACTTACCTTTAAGGCGCATTTTATTACCACTTTGATACACCGCTCCCCATGCAAAACGCTCATTTGGCTCCCACAACACCCCTAAGTTATACGTTGGTGATAGGGTTTGTTGCAAAGATACATCTAAATTAGCTGCTTTTTTAAATGGACCTAAACTTTCATCAGCATTACAAATACCAAACAATAACAAGTCGGTGATTAAATTGGCCTCTTCTCTAAACGGCGCGCATATTTCTTCGTCAAACAATCTAAACACACCAACTAAGGGGTTAGGTGCTCTAAAGTCAGTATCTAGGGCAATGGCCTGATAAGACATACCTATCGACAAACCCACAGATAACTCATCGTTAATTTGATAGGCAACTGAAGGTGATAAATAAGTAATACGCTCCAAAGCCACTTTACGTCCCATAAATGTACCTGGATCACTATCTTCACGATAATAACCCGCAATCATTGGCGCATAGAAAGCATTAGCATAAGTAAACTTAGAGCCAGGTGGTTTATAGGCAATACCCGCCGTAGGTGCAGTCACTGGGCCTGGCGGCAACTTCACCATTTTATCCAAGATTGGCAAATACAAAGCCACACCATCAACTTTAGTATGTGCTGTTTTAAAACTCGAACACAAATTTTCACCATCGGTGATAGGGTCATTACATACAATAGGGTCATCTGAATAACCAAACACCTCAAAATCTTTAGGTGCGGACAATTCGGCTTCTAAAGCAAAATCGGCCATCATTAATTGTAAATCTAATTGCAAACCTTTGATTTTGGCTAAGCCTGCTGGGTTAAAATGAATTGAGTTAATACCCGGTGGGTCAGCGGTCACCGCATTACCTAAACTCAATGAACGCAAATCAACCGACATGTTTTGCGCTAACATCGCATAACTCGGCGCAGACCATATGGCTGTCATCGATAACACTAAACAAGACAACTTAGGCTTTTTTTGCAGTAAACGCTTCATGCAGTACACCTTTATTACGATATTATTCTTGAGCCAAGCCTAAGAATTCTAATGGCATAGAGAAGCCTAAATTGACATCGGGCGTATCTTCCGATAAACCAAAACCGACACTGACATTAACTACCCGCTTAGGGCTAGTACGCAATGACAAGGTATAATTTAGTACCGAAGATAATTGAGTTGCTGCATCTAAGACCACACCATCCGAAAAAGCATAACGCGCATTCATGGAGATGCTTTGCTGATACGAGGCACTCATTGACACATCGTAATTGAGTGAATAAGCAAAACCAAACGAGGTATTAATGGTTTGACCTGGCGAAAAACTTCTTAAAATACGATTACCTTGACGTTGATTTAAACCACCTGTGCCATTACCTGTAGTAATACCTGCCGAACCAAACATGACAATCGGGTCGGTGATTTTGCTCATGCTCACACCAGCAGATAGGCTGTAATAGCCTTTACCCGTTGCTAAGTCTGTGTTTTGATTAACCTCGTAAGGGCTATCGCCTGTTGCTGTTGACAAAGAAGAATAAAAAGTCGTGGTGGGCAGACCACGTTTTAATGGCACAGGTTGCCAACGTAAGCCCACCGCAAAATCACCCAATCCCACAGCCTCTTTACCACCTGCGGTATCCATTTTATAAACCAAAGGTAAAGTAGCGTTAATGGTTAGGTTATCCATCAAACCATAGGACACGTCAATAGTATTGGTAAACGAATGCTGAGCATCATCTTGAATACGCAAACGTTGAATACTTGAACCGTCTTCTTCTAGGGCAATATCAATTTGTTTGTCACGATAAAAACTATAACCAAAGTCATAATTCATCGAATATTGCCCTTTTTTGGACAAAGAATAACTTTTTTCGGCAGATTGAAACACTTTTTCTAAATCTTTTTCGGAACTAGCATCGCTTGCTTTTTGTTTTAAAGCGTCACGAGCCGCCTCAGCCGCAGGCTTAACTTCTGTTGTTTTATTTTCAACAGCCACTGGTGCCGCCTCAGTCGGTTTGGCTTCTGCTGTTGGTGCAGCCGTGGTACTTGGCGGTAATTCATCGGCATAAGCCATCGAAAAACATACGCAATTTAAGGCTACTAAAAAGTGTGGCGTTTTACCCCAGCTTCTCATTGTTATGATTCCTTATAAGTCTTTTTTGTCGATAAAAGTGTGTTATTTACGCTTAAAATACATTCGCAAAGGAACATCAATAATTTTGTTAGCATCGCTTGCGTCAGGGTCGTCATTAAACACACGTTGCAAAGTGGCAGCACGATGTAATTCTTGTTTGGCATGTATGGGATTGGCATCTAATTGTAAAAATGCCAAATGACTAATGGTTTCGTCACTGACAAAACGCATATCATCATCACTTAAAGCCAAGGTCGATTGTGCTTGATAAGTGTCACTCGGGAAAACAATAAACAAGTTACCTTTGCCATCTTTTTGTTCCCATATTTCATTAAACTTTGCTTCGGTAAAACTGATATTACCTAAGGCAGGGTCAGCAACAAAAAAACGGCCATCTTGATATTTTTTGACAATCACGAAATGTTTAAAATTCATATAATGAATAGCAACAATGGCAGGATGCTCTGCTTTTTTTAGTTCTTCAATACTACCTTTAAAACCATTGGCATTATGACCTAGAGCGGTAACTAAACGCTTCATGTCTAACAAAGAAAAGCCACGACGTTGAACAATTTTGTCATATTCACCGAACTTTAACATACCATCCATGACTTGCTTTTCGGTAAATTGTCGGCCTAAATAACCATTTAACAAGGTAGTAAGCGCGGCAGAGCCGCAACTATAGTCATATGTTTGACGCGAAATATGATGGAATTTTTTTTCACTTAATGGCACAACAGTTTCTAGAGGTTGATGCATAAACGATTGGCTCACCATGCGCGTATCCACACCGTGATGATAATAAATAGCCGCAGGTTTTTTTTCGGCCACTTCAAACGCATCATTAGCAAACATATAAATGAGTGCAGAGCCAACTGTAAGTAGAAACATACGCTTTATTCTAATTGTGGTTTATTGACTAATTAGGCAACACAGATTTAGCTTTTCAGCCAATTCATCAAGTGTAATCCTGTTATTGTTTTGAGGGTCAACTCATTAGGACTTACGCGGTTATCGCTTATTTGCTCGCTAATAAATCCTCCCCAACCCTCCTTTGAGAAAGGAGGGAGTTCCCCCTTTCGTAAAGGGGGCTAGGGGGATTTTCAAAACGCGCTAATTTCGGTTAAATGCGCAAGTCATAATCCAACCCAAAAACCGATTAAATCTATTTAACGATTCCTGCAACAAAATACCTTGTTTTAGTTTTTTTTTCACGTCTTTTTAACGCAAACACTACGCTTAATCCATTAAACCGTTTAACTTTTACCCAATACCGACAAAGTAAAATTAGTGACTTGTAAACCTTTAATACCAATTGTACCCATATTGGTTGAGGTAATGTTGCCTGCCGAGATATTACTCATCGTAATATCCATAGGTGTTACAAAGCTAGAAGCCGAATAAGTTAAACCATTAGCCGTCAAATCGAAGCCTGTACCCGTCAAATTCACGTTATCCATTTGAAAGCCGAAACGCAAACTACGATTATTAGCAGGCGTATATTGTTTATCTAAAAAAGACACAACACCAAAATCTATAGTACCAAAATTACCGTTGGTAAATTGCAACATTTTACCTTGTGACTCATTACCCAATTGTAAGTTTAATAATGACAACGAACCAGTAGGCACAATATCAAAATAATCACCTGCCGCATCTATATCACCACCCACACGGCCACCAAAGTCGATATAAGTACTTTCGTTGTTACCCGCACCATTACGCAAAGCAATTTTATCAATATAAATACGAATTTTGTTAGCACCATTCACTAAGGAAAAGCGCATATTTAACATACCACTGTCAGAACCATTGTTATCGTGGTCACCCACAATATCGAAATCTAAACGAATACTAGGTAAAGCAGGTGCAGTACATGAGCCATTACGAGTATTTTCGGTACAGGTTTTGAAGCCCAAATTACGCGCCAACACACCCGCCGTATTAAACTCATAACCCGGTTTAATACTACTTTCGATACCTGTTTTATCTAACACTTCTACCGACTGTGCTGTCCAACCCGTTGTGGGCAAACCAACAAGAATAGTCACACCATCTTGGGCAGATGTTGCCGACAATTCATCTTCGGAGATGACTTCAAAAGCATTGACATAGGCAGACAAAGGTAAACAAGCAAATAGTAGTGCAAGCGTTTTGTTGAGCATGGCTGCTTCCGTTTTATTTTTATAATACACGAGACCGAATTATAACAGCTAACAGTCAAACAATATAACAAAGTTATCAAGCAGATACAAAAAATTACGGCAGCCGAAGCTGCCGTAATTGACGAGGCATATAACCCTAAAAGGATTAGTGACCTTTGATAATCAATTGAGTACCAGCCAAATTCAAACCAAGAATTTGGATGTCGCCCAAGTTCGAAGTATTTTGGTTAGCAGCAGTGGCATTACCTAAGAACTGGTCATTCAAAGTCAGGTCTAAACCGTTAGTTGCATCACCTAATTGAACCAAGTTAACAACCAAACCACCTAATGTGTCAGCACCGCCGATGCTGTTAACTACGTTCACAACTACGTTAGCTGTTAAATTTGTACCGCCTGCGTCAACGACTTTCAAGCTACTAGCAGTGATAGAACCGCCAGAGTTGATATCATTTAAAGCCAAATCATTGATTTCTAAACCACCGATCAAGCTCGCATTAACAGCAATCATACCACCTTGAGTTTCGTTACCCAATTGGATGTTGATTGTAGTAGCACCCAAGATGATTTCCATTGGGTTAGCAATTTGCAAATCACCAGTGTACGCTGTACCGTCTGTATCTAAAGCCGTTGTTGCACCAGCAACAGCATCAGAGTTAGCCACACTGACAGAACCCACTTTGATAGCCAAGGTTGGAGTGTCAATACGGACATTTAACATTGCACTATCTGAACCGTTGTTGTCATGGTCACCCACAGCATCAATACGGATGCTGATTGGTGTAGTGTTATCAGCAAACAAAACTGTGGAATCAGCAGCAGTACCATCACCAATAACGATAGCACCAGAGTTAGATGTTGCAGCACTACCACCACCAGCTACAGTCCAACCATCATCATCATGAATAACCACTTGACGAATACTTAAACCTTTAACAATCGCATCAGGCGTTGCAACACCAGCAGCGTTTAACAAGTCAATTTTATCAAAAGTAGCTTGAGAAACACCTAGAGCACCAGGACCAACCAAATCGGTATCTGCACGTGTACCAGGAGCAACCAAAATGGTGATACCGTCTTGACCAGTTGTAGCAGACATGGTTTCTTCGTCCATTGCTTCCATAGCAAAGGCACCAGCAGAAATCATAGAAACAGCAGAAACTAAAGCGAGTTTTTTTAGCATTTTCATGGGATTTTATCCTCAGGTTTATTTATAGTTTTTGTTACCTTAATGTTTTATTAGGTAACCTTCTATTTGGCCAACAAAAGTTACCACCATTCGTTTTTTAGAGCAAGTACTTTAGACTAAAAAAGTGTGAACTGTCCGACAAACGGCATGTTTTACCATGTGATTGTTGTGTAACTAGCTAGCTGACTTATTATGTGCTTTTGTAAGTGGTTAAAATTGACTTTTAGTGTCATTTTAACCATCCCTCACCCTAGCCCTGTCCCACAGGGAGAGGGGACTTCACCCCTAAAATAAAAACATCGACTGAAAGCCTAGCATGGCGTTAAAATTGCCTAAATTTTATTTTTGCAGGACAATCGTTTGTTCATTACTCCGTTACAGGCATCGTCCACGACTATACAAGCCTTGTCTCCCCTGCTTGCTCAAGCGCATTTATGGCCATTTTGGTTACAGCAGCAAGAGACATGGTGTTTGGGCGTTGCTCCTGCTTGGCTGTTGGTACAACACGCAGATAAAATCTATTATTATCAAAGACAAGAAAATTTAAGCTATAGCATTCAAAATATTAATCATCATTTTTTAGAAACGCTCAAACACCATTTTGCCCAAACTGACTGTCCCAACTATGGTATGACTCAAGGCTTTAACGGTGGTTTGATGGGCTGGTTGAGTTATCCACAACAAGCACAGCATCAACAGCAAATTAAATTTCCTGCTTTATGTTTTGGCTTTTATGATTGTTTTATCAGTGGCGGTAATAACTTAGCAACTCAGCTATATTGTCCATCAATCGCCTTATCTAACACTCTCAACACTATTTTTTCAACCTCCTCTTTGGCAACACACTTTAGCTTAGATTCGGCGTTTGTGGCGTTAATGAATAAGTCACAATATCAGCACAGTTTTAATCGTGTACAACAGTATTTATTGAGTGGCGATTGTTATCAGGTTAATTTGGCGCAAGCGTTTAAAGCGAATTGTACGGGTTTGGCCTACCCTGCTTTTGAGCGTTTATTAGCTTTAAGCAATGCCCCTTATGCTGCGTATAATCATAGTCCTTTTGGTGAAATTTTAAGTTTATCACCTGAGTTATTTTTGGCATTTACCGCCGATGGTTCGGTATTAACTCGCCCAATTAAAGGCACTCGTCCACGCAAAGCCGACCCACGAGAAGACCAAGCACAATATGATGATTTGGCTCATCACCCCAAAGATAAAGCCGAAAACCTCATGATTGTTGATTTGTTACGCCATGATTTGGGTAAACACGCGGTGATAGGCTCGGTTAAAGTGCCTAAATTATTTAGTGTTGAGTCTTTTGCACAGGTTCATCATTTAATTAGTGATATTAGCTGTCAACTCAAAGCTCATACTCATCCTTTAGATGTGTTGTTTGATGCTTTTCCCGGTGGGTCAATTACGGGTGCGCCTAAAAAACGTGCGATGGAAATTATTGCTGAACTTGAAAATTGTGACCGTGCTATTTACTGTGGCAGTGTGGGTTATTTGAATAAATCAGGTGATGGCGTGTGGAATATCGCTATTAGAACTTTATTACGGGTAGAAGATGCTTTATATGCGTGGGCTGGCGGCGGGATTGTGGCTGACTCGGTGTGTGAGTCCGAATATGAAGAATGCTTTAATAAAATTGGGGCGATGTTAAAGCTGTTAGAGGATGAGTTTTTAGCCTAACCCTCACCCCTGCCCTCTGCCGCAAGGAGAGGGAGCTTCTGCGCTAGGGAGAATCTTACTCTGGAATGTTACGCAACGAACCGCTAATAATGTGTGCTTTTAATTCGGCATAGGTTTTGGTGACGGGAAATTGAGGAAACTCTTTAATGACGTTGGCAGGTGCATCAAATAAAATGCCTTTGTCTGCTTCGGCCAACATATTGGTATCATTATAAGAATCGCCAGCAGCAATCACGCGATAATTTAAACCATGTAAGGCTTGTACCGCAGCACGCTTTTGGTCAGGTTGACGGAGTTTGTAGTCTGTAATCATGCCATTAGCATCGGTGACTAATTTATGGCAAAAAATCGTCGGACGATTGAGCTGTTTCATGAGTGGGTCGGCAAACTCATAAAAAGTGTCCGATAAAATAATTAACTGAAAATGCTCACGAATCCAAGCAACAAACTCATACGCACCCTCTAAAGGCCCCATCTCGGCAATCACCGCTTGAATATCAGGCAAACCTAATTTGTGTTCTTGTAAAATAGCTAAACGCTGTTTCATTAACACGTCATAATCTGGGATGTCGCGTGTGGTGGCTTCTAAGGCTTTGATGCCTGTTTTTTTGGCAAAGTTAATCCAAATTTCGGGGACTAATACGCCTTCTAAATCTAAACACACGATTTCCATCATTATCTCCACAGTATAAAGTTAAAAAACAAACACTCACTGTCGCAATTTTAACACAGGGCTGCAAAGAATCGCTTAAATACTGGTAGAATTCGATTTTTTAAGGCGATGTATAGTCTTATTATTAATTAGCCATTTCCACAACAGGAACAAGCCATGACGATTAATCATGCCAATGCTCAACAATGGGCAACCGATTACGAAGATAAAACTCCCCAAGAAATTTTGGCTTTGGCCTTAGATAATTTTCCTGATGCTGCTATTTCGTTTAGTGGTGCAGAAGATGTGGTATTAGTGGATATGGCCGCTAAATTGGGCAAGCCATTTCGGGTATTTAGTTTGGATACAGGTCGTTTACACGCCGAAACCTATCGTTTTATTGAAAAGGTGCGTAATCATTATAAAGTCAATATCGAAATTTGTTTTCCAGAGTCGGCACAAGTACAAGAAATGGTTAACGCCAAAGGCATGTTTAGCTTTTATGCAGACGACCACAAAGAATGCTGTACCGTGCGTAAAGTTGCTCCCTTAAAGAAGAAACTAGCTACTTTGGATGCATGGGTAACAGGTCAACGTAAAGACCAAAGCCCAGGTACACGCTTGGCTGTGCCAGTAGTACAAGCCGATGCTGCATTTAGCGGTGCGGGCAAACAGTTGGTTAAATTTAATCCTTTGTCTAATTGGTCTTCGGCTGATGTATGGGCTTATATTCGTGCTAATGAAGTTCCTTACAACGAATTGCATGAAAAAGGCTTTACCAGTATTGGTTGTGAGCCTTGCACTCGCGCTATTTTACCCAATCAACATGAGCGTGAAGGTCGTTGGTGGTGGGAAGAAGCCACGAAAAAAGAATGTGGTTTACATGCGGTTAATTTAAAGTAACTACCCTCTCCCACAGGGAGAGACCCTAGCCCTCCCCTTAAAAAAGGGAGGGAATGAAGAGGATTTTATAATGCACATTATCATGGTAAAAAAGATTTTAGCAGATGGCTCACCGTGTAAAAAATGTGGTGAAGTGTTAGCTAAAATGGAAGCTGACGACCAATTAAAATACATGAATGACATTTTAGTTGCTGATGAACGTGATGCAAATTCGGCAGGTATGCAGTTGGCCAAAAAGCTGGGTGTAGAACGTGCGCCATTTTTTGTAGTGACTCAAGATGACGGCTCACAAACCATTTATACCGTATATTTAAAATTTGTTAAAGAAGTGCTAAATGCTACCACCAGTGAAAAAGATGAGCTTAAAGAGCTTATGAACAATAGCCAAGATTTGGATTTTTTGTAGAGGGCGATTTGCAAATCGCCCTTACAAGCAAATCGCCTCTACAAAACTGGCAACTCGACCTGTGCAAAAATCTGTTCTCTTTCTTCGCTTGTTTCGGCCAAAATAGCCGCTTCTACTCTTGCGCGTGTTAAATGTGGCGCAAAACCCTGCATAAAATCAAACATAAAACTGCGTAACCACATGCCTTTTCTAAACGCAATTTTAGTGGTACTTGATGCAAATAAATGACTTACATCTAAAGCCACTAAGTCAGTATCTACCTGCGGTTCATAGGCCATGTGTGCGACAATGCCTACGCCCATGCCTAACTTGACGTAAGTTTTAATCACGTCAGCATCCGTGGCGGTAAATACCACTTTGGGGGTTAAACCTTTTTGACTAAAAGCCTCGTCAAGCTGTGAGCGCCCTGTAAAACCAAAGACATAAGTGACAAGCGGATAATTGGCAATCGCTTCTAAGGTTAATTTAGGTAACAACACTAAAGGATGATTTTTGGGGACAACCACCGAACGATTCCATTGATAACAAGGCAGTAAAATCAAATTATTAAAATGCTCCATGGCTTCGGTGGCAATGGCAAAATCAACTAAACCCGAAGAGGCCATTTGCGCGATTTGTTGCGGTGTCCCTTGTTGCAAATGCAAACTCACTTCAGGATAACGTTGTCTAAATCGCTCAATCACAGGCGGCAAACGATAACGCGCTTGGGTATGTGTGGTGGCAATCGATAATTTACCACTATAAGGATTACTGTATTCTTCACCAACTTGTTTGATATTTTCGACTTGCCTAAGCATTTCGTGAGCAATTTTTAACACCTCTTGCCCTGCTGGCGTAATTTGGGTAAGGTGTTTGCCACTGCGAGTAAAAATTTCTACGCCCAACTCGTCTTCTAATAAACGAATTTGTTTACTGACACCTGGTTGCGAAGTAAATAAATTTTGGGCGGCAATCGAAATGTTAAGCTGATTGGCCGCTACTTCACAAATATAACGTAACTGCTGTAACTTCATTTTTTGGCCTTTTGGGACTTACGCGGTTATCGCTTATTTATTCACATTTCAGGCGTTTCTAACGCCTTTATGCTCACAAAACGCGCTAATTGCGGTACAATGCGTAAGTCGTAATATATCATTAAGTTATAAGCATATAACAAAAAAATTATATAGTCATATAAAAATTGCACTACATTACGCCCTTATTTTTCTCTCTGATGGCTTTAGCATGTTGACTGACTTTCATTTTATTATTGCTGGCGCAATCGTTGGCTTTTGCGTGGGGGTGACTGGCGTTGGTGGTGGTTCGCTGATGACTCCAATTTTAATTAGTTTTTTAAAAATTGAACCACATATTGCCATTGGCACGGATTTACTTTATGCCGCCATTTCTAAATTCTGTGGCTCGTTAGTACATGCTAAAAAGTTAAATATTGTTTGGCCGATTGTGTTTTGGTTGGCTTTGGGCAGTATTCCTGCCTCTTTAGGCACAACATGGGTATTGGAACAGTTTTTGGGTGGCGCAAAAGAATACAAAAAATTGCTGACTATTGTTTTGGGTGGGATGTTGGTCGTGACAGGCGCATCTATTGTGTTTAGGCACAAAATTGAAGCCTTTTTTAATCGTCATCAACATGATGTAGCAGGTGAAGCACTCAGTGCTGATGAACATAGCCAAGTGATTATTAAGCATAAAGGCTGGATTGTGTTGATGGGTGTGGTTTTAGGGATTTTTGTTACCTTGTCATCGGTGGGTGCGGGTGCATTTGGCATCATGGCTTTGGTATTGTTGTTTCCTAAATTACCGATGATTCGGATTATTGGTTCGGATGTGGCTCATGCAGTGTTATTAACCTTAGTAGCAGGTTTAAGCCACATGAAAGCAGGTAATGTGGATACGCATTTGTTAATGATGTTATTGATTGGCTCTATTCCTGCAATTATAGCAGGTACGCTACTGAGTTCTCGGTTGCCTGAGCGGGCTATTCGGCGAGTATTGGGCGTGACCTTAATGTTATTAGGTACTAACTTTATTGTGAATCCTGTTAAAGAAAAACCGCCTGTAGTTACGCCACCTGTTGCGGTTGTTGTACCAACGAGAGAATAAAATATGGCTAAATTTAGAATTGCTTTGGGTGTTTTTTTATTATTACTGTCGCCTGCCATGATTTATATTGGCCTAGATAGCCAAGAAAACGGCATAAATTTAGCCGACCTCAATGGCACTCGTGGGGCAGCTATGTTTGATTTATTGGGAATGTGGGGAATGGCTTTGGTGTTGTTGGGTGTTGGTATTTCAGAGATAGTGACGGGTAAAAAATTATTAAAAAATAAAGAGGATTAGTTAGAAATCCTCCCTAGCCCTCCTTTATAAAAGGAGGGTACAAGTTTGATTTATTTAAAATACGCGTTATCACGTTGGCTATGGTCGGTGCTATCGGTCACTCGTTGTAATTCGGGAATGTTCGCTTTGAGTGTGGTTTCTACACCTTGTTTTAAGGTCATATCTACCGCCGAACACCCTTGACAACCGCCACCAAACTTAAGTACAGCAGTCAGGCCTTCTTTTTCGTCTTCATAAACCTCTAGCAAACTGACATTACCATTATGCGCGGCTAATCCCGGATTGATTTCGCTAAATAACACATGGTTGATGCGTTCCTCTAAGCTGCTGCCCTCGCCCAATTGTGGCACTTTCGATTTAGGGGCTTTAAAGGTCAATTGGCCACCAAAACGGTCTTTGTTGTAGTCAATCACTGCGTCTTCTAAATAGGGTGCGCTTTTAAATTCAATAAAGGCATCAAAACCCTCTTGCGGCAAACGAATATCATCAATTTGTTCTTCGCCGCGTG
>Ga0209599_10000333_pt1 | contig 32777 bp, 54 predicted proteins | sample Shrwel_input2_FT_FD_187534 | JGI IMG/M metagenome (GOLD analysis project Ga0209599, IMG submission 187534) | Subsurface microbial communities from deep shales in Ohio, USA - Utica-3 well 1 S input2 FT (SPAdes) (version 2) ...
GCTTGCTGATATTCTTTTGTCCCGAAAGTTATGCAGATTGGCATTTGCTTTTAATGTAATTATAAATGTTTAAGTCGCTAAAATAATATTCTTTTTGCTCTTCTACAAGTTTTTGCGAATCGCCATAGCTTGCAAGCGAAATAATAGCCTCTAAACGTTGCATTGTATTCTCAGCAATGGCCGAATAAGGTATCGGAAACGCATTGCAGATGACAATATCCCAAAATTTTTCAGTTACATAATAGTCCTCAATTGAATTTTCAATGCAAATTGACGTATGATAATCAATCAATCCGTCTTTTTTGTCTTTTAATTCGCCTTTGTATCTGGCATCTTTAATGTCCCAACCTTTGCCGTAAATATCAATGTCCAAATCAGATGCTAATATCTTTTCAACTAATTCATTCCTGAATCCATATAACGTCCCCTCTCTCGGTTCTTGTTTAGCAACTATAAAACTACACTTTTTAGTTTTTTCAGTCTTTAAATTTATTGCCTCTTCGTAATCTAAGCCACTCCAATTAAACATCATTGGCAATTGATTATTAACTGGTGCGATAAACTCAGCAACTTGGCCGTTCCAATCTTTATAATTATCCGACCAACTTGGTTCTTGTGCAAACACAAAGGTTTTTGCAGGGTCTTTTATCTTTTCTGTCGTGTTATTAAATATAAATAATAAATCATAATCATTCCCAGACGTAAATTCAAAGTTTTTGACCGCATTTTTTGGAGCAAATTGTCTCATGACCTCATTTGCCAATGTCTCAGATGTGGCATAGTTGCTCGTTAATTTTACCTTTAGCATAAATGTTTAATTTTAAAGTTTTTAGTTGCACAAAAAGTCGAGAAAAAACGCTCACAAATGAATGTGTGCATCGGATAAAACTCAACGCCAGTGATTGCCTTTATTTTTTCTTTTGAAAATCTGCCTGACTTGTATTTAGTGTCTGTGTATAATCGTTCCTGAAGCCATATATTGTCCCACTGAGACATTATATCCATCAAAGGGATTAACCACGTGGAAACATATTCCTCGTATATCTCAGAGCGTGTAACATGCGCATTTTGATAAATGGTCGGAGTCTGCAATCGGTCTATTCTTAGGCCATTAAACTGGTCAAAAATATGTTGAGCGGTTTGAATTATTCCAGAATGCCAGTTCTCAGCCACTCTCCAGACATTTGGCTGCGTGTGCAAGCGATAAAATGTGTATATGTCAGCATCTTTGACATCTGCCTCTAAATTTTTAAGCCAATAGGAGTTTTTAGATTCAAATTGCCACGAAAAAATGCCAAAGTATTCAGCCTCTTTATGCTTTCCCTGCTCTATTAACTCACGAATGATGTGGTTTTCAAACGCAGGTTGCAACTCTTTACCCTCGTAAATTGAATTGTCATATCCAATCGCATTTGGAGTAATATATTTTTTTGTCTTTTCGTCAAAAAAGATTTGATAAATTATTGATTTTGCAGCCATCTGTATGCTCTTTTATAACACGACCCGCACCCAGTTGACAACCTATTGCCAGTTGCTCTTTTGTACATGTCAAATATTAGATTCCACGTTGTATCCTTTCTGTTCATAGCTTGCCCGCCTTGCGAGTCAACATATATTTTAAGTTCTGGAATTGTCATAGGGCAAATATAGTAATATTTCACAAAAAAAAGAGAGGCGACATGTCAAACATATCGCCTCTCCAAACATTTTTCTAAAACTAATTAAGCAATTTTGCTTTCTAAGTAAGATTTTGTCGCTTGGTAGCTTGTTACAAAGAAATCTGGTGCTAATTCTGGCTCGCCACCCATTGGTTGCGATAACGTGATATTGAACGCATTGTCATCGCCAATTAAAACTCCAGTCGCTTTTGTAAGCGCAGTGATTTCTAATCCCGCAGATTTTCCGTACAATTCGAAAGTACCATTTGTCTTTTCTACTACAACGAATAAATCGTCAATTAATTTTAAATTATCCCAAACATTTTTGGCATCTTGAGTTTGTTGCTGAAATTTACCAGTAATCGTTTGTGTAAACGATTTGATATTGTTTTCGCCAGTAACCAATTCTTGAGAAGCACCTGCACTTTTTGTTTTTGCGCAGAACTTGTAAAGATAGTTGTATGGTTGTAAACCTATTGCAGTAACAACGCCCTCAGAATCTGTGGTAAATCCACTATCGGTTAAATCCGATAGTGAACCCACATAAATGTTTTTGGCTTTTATTCCACCTACTGATTGCAAATCTTCGCAAGTTGCGCAGGCTAATCCACTAACTATTCCACATGGCATATTGTTGTCTCCTTTTTTTTAAGTTAAATAATTATGATAAAGCGATTACAGATAAATCACCATAGATGTATTGAGTTCCCATTTTAAACTCAGCATCGATGTAATTCATTTTGTCTCTCTTATCATAAAAGAAATCTAATGTATTTGTGTCAGAAATCGCATCTGTACCAATTACCAAGTTCTCTTTGTAAGTATAAACCGCTCTGTGTTTGTGGTTCATATTGTTAGCATTGATAATTTGAGACCAACGTGATTTCTTGTAAACTGGAATGCCTCTAAACATTAACATTCTCGCACCTGCCTCAACCATATCCCATGACTTATCACCACAACAAGCATCCTCACGACAAGTCAAATAATTGTCATAAAGTTCTCTGGTTAAAGCGAAATATTTATCGCCCTCTGGCATTTGGTCTAAAATGTCTGGTGCTGCTTCGTACATAGAACGCAATGTGTCTAATGCAGTGCAGTCAGCTAATGTGCTTGCAATCGTTACTTTTTCAACATCGTAAGCATTTGCACCTGCGATTAAGCGAGTCCAGATACCAGTACATGAAGCTAAAGTGTCATTTGTTGAGTTCTCATCACCAAACCAAGCAATATCGTAAACGTCTAAACGCACTGCGTTTGTTACTTTCTCGATAATGTAGTTTTCAACGATAGTTCCCTCTAAGTTTTGAGCCTCGTTTCCAGTTCTCAAATACTCTTCCATGAAAGTGTTTTTTAAGTTCTTAGCACATTGGTCTAAGTTTACCTTTAAATCACATACTTCAATAAATTTCTCAGTGATGTCAACTACATCGCCTGCATTATCACGACCGCAACCAACAGACGGACGAACTACGCCAGAAAGAATTGTGTCTAATGCTAATTGTCTTTTAGACTTAATGTCCAAAATGATTCTGAATTCGTTTTGTAACTCTGGAGTTAAAAACGTTGGTTTAATTAAAACCTCGTTAGCTTGTTGCCCTGCCCAACTAACGTTAATGTCTAATACATCTGCCATTTTCTTGTTGTTTTATTTTTTGTTTAAATTAATATTGCTTTTTCAAATTTGCTGCTACTAAGTCAAATGGAGACGTTTTAACTTCTGCCTTTGCTGCTGCTGCGTTTACTACTTTAGTCTCAGCCGTTTCAACTAATGACTTTAATGCTTTGAACTCTTTGTCCATTTTCGCTTTGAATGCTGCGCTTGCAGTTTCAATAGTTACTTTCTCTTCTTTTAATGCAGTGATTTCCGCAGTTAATGACTCAACTTGTGCTTTTAATGTTTCCACTTCAGCTTCTGCCACAACTGGAACTACAACTTGCTCAACCTCTACGATTTCAGCAACCATTCCCTCTGCGCTAACCATGATTTTTTTCCCAGATGCTAATTCATATTCGCCCTCTGTTAATGGAGTCATGAATGTTGCGTCAGAAAAAACTGGAATACCTACTTCTAACTCTTCAGCTTGGTAGTAAATTTCAGTAACTCCGTCAGACAAAAATTCTGCTCCGTTTGTTGGCTCTGTGCCAGTTAATGCTTCCTCAATAGCCTTGAATGCTGAAGCAATTTTGTTTTTAAAATTTGTATCCATTTTTATTTTATCGTTAAATTTTCCATAAGCTGCAATTGGCATCCTTACTGCGTCAACAAATCCCATTTCTTTGGCTTGTTGTGGTGTCATGTAAGTTGTTTTATCCATCATTGACATGATGTCATCAATTGATTTGTTTGTTTTTTTAGCGTAATTCTGAGCAAGGATTGTGTCGATTTGAGACAAAGCCTCAGCCGTTGACTTAATTTCGTTTGCAGTTCCTTGCGCTCCGCCACTTGAATTGTGAATCATATACTGAGCAGTCTCAGACATTTCCACATAAGATGCCGCAGATGCAATTAGTGTAGCAATTGAGCCACAAAACCCATGAATGTAAGCGGTGATTTTTAGACCTGCGTCCTGCAAGTCATTGTAAATAGAAAAACCCTCGTAAACGCTGCCGCCACGTGAGTTAATAATCAATCGAATTTCTTTTGACCCCTGATTTTGAGCCTTTGCAATTTCTGCTCTGACATAGTCAGCCGACAATTCACCTTTGTCAGTTCCAATGTCTTTATTTATTAGCAAATTGTAAATTTCCATGTTAACAAAGTTAGCGGAAATAGAAATATGCTTTTTGTAAACTTTTTACAATTATATTTTCTTTACAATATAGATGACTGAATGAATTGACTTGCAATATTTCTCTGCTAAGTCAGCATAAATAATCATTTTGCTTTTTTTATTTTTAATCACTTGCTCTTCATATTCGCAACGGATTAAATAACGCTCCATGTCGCCAGTTGTTAGCGCACATTTCTCAGCTAAATGATAGGCAACATTATTGCAATCCCCGAACGTTGTGTCGATTCTGGTGTAAAATTCCTTTTCAATGTTCATTTACCTTGTCCTCTATATTTTTTAACTTGTTTATTTTTTGCTTTCGCTGCTCTGCCAGTCTTTCGTTTCCCGAAATTTACTTTGATTTTTTGTGCCGTTGCTTTTGCCTTTGCCATTATAATGATGTGCTTGTTTCTATGACTCTAAGTCTGTTTTGAACTTCTGTTATTTCGGTTGCGCTTACTACTAATTGCAATCCTTTCAATGCCTCTGCAATGTTTATACTGCTATCAATCGCAGCGTCTGGAGTTACCATCCCGCCGTTAGCAAATCCAGGTACTCCAATGCGCTTAAATGTATTTGAGCCACCTAAAGCCGCTTGTTGTCTTTGGTTTAAAATAACCTCTCCAGTTTTAATTGTTGCTAATAAATTATCGCCATTTTTTCTACGAATAGGCATTCCCATTCCTGCTCCAATTCGAGTACCAGATAAACCGCCATTTGCAAAGCCATCAACATATCCGCCCTCAGCGAATTGTGGCACTTCTACGGCTCTAAGTTCTCGCACCCTTTGGTAACCTTGCAACAAAGCAATTCCCGCATTTATAGGCGCTAAAACTGCGCCAACTCCAAATGGCAATTTAGATGTTGATTCGTAAATATTTTGAGCAGATGTTAACGTGCTAATAATTGTCGCAGCTATTGCCAATGCTTTTCCCTCTTTTGTATTCTCTCCTAATATTTTAGACAACGCCATGAACGATTGGCCAACTGCTGCCAACGCCTCAATTCTGGCTTTTGCCGTTTCCTCTTCAATCTTTACAATTGCAGCATTGTTTTTTGCAATCTCAACTTTCTTTTGCTCTTCTGTTTTCTTTGTATCTGCTAAAATTAAAGCATTTTGATTTTGTAGTATAGCAATTTCGGCTGCATTTTTATCCTCTAAATTAGTTGCCTCAACTTGTGCAAGTTCTAATTCATATTGCAATTTCTGCTCGTCTAATTGTTTTTGCTCCTCATCGTTGGCAATCTTATTGTCAGTAACAAGGTTTTGATTAGCAATCTTTAACGCAGTAATCTGGTCATCATAAGCACCAGTAATTCCATTGTATTCCTCGAGACGTTTTATTTCCTCGTTGTTTTTATCTATTTGTGATTGCTTTAAAGCGTCATCATATTGTTTCTGCGTGATTAATGCGTTCGCAAATTTCTGTTTTAAATTAGCCTCAAATTGCGCTCGGTTTAAATCGTTTATTGCTTTTTCGTTATTGAATGCGTCAACCCTCAATTTTTGCTCTTCAGATAATTGCGCCCTAACTTTGGCAGTAAATTTTTCTAATTCCTTTGCCCTATCTTCTAAATTCTTTTTTTCTTTCTCTTTTTGCTTTTCTTTTAATGTTGCCTCAGCTTCAATCAATCCATTTATACGACCCTGATTTTTTTCTGTCTGCGTTCCCGCCGCTTGTTGTATTTCAAAACGCTTTTGTTGCGCATCTGCTAATCTCTGCTCTGCGGTGTCTCTATCTTGTCCAGTTTTAATTGCGTTTGATAATGCTTTCGCTGCAACTGCAACTCTTCTGTTTGCTAATTCCTCGTCCTTTTTTAATTGTGCCTCTTCTAATCTGTTAGCTTCCTGCAATAAAGCAATTCTGTCTTTTTCTGTTTTAGTTCTGTCTTTAGATTGTGCAATTAAGATAGCCACATCCCTATTTGTTTGGGCGATTGACGCTTGGTTTGCACGCTCTGCGTCTTCTAAGTCGTCCAATGCCTGCACTAAGTTGTAACCCTCTGCGGCTGCCTCTCCAATTCTCGAGCCTAATCCACTAAATGCGTTCGAAAAAGAATCAAATAATCCCCCGCCAGAACTTACCAAGTCAAAAAAGTTTTTAACCGATGACGAAATGGTTGTGATTGTCGCACTTAGTCCCTCAAAAACTCCATTAATTGCATTTGTTACTGGCTCTAATTTCATGAATGACTGAATCAATGGCGTTACTGCCATTAAAATTAAGCTAAATGGATTGCCTGCGCTTAATGCTTTGAATCCATTGCCAACTCCAGTTAATCCTTTCTCTAATGCAGGGAATTGACCGATTAATCCTTTGAATGATTCGGCATAGTTACCTACATTTCTGCGGTTGTCTCCGATTGCAGACTCCTGAGCCTTTAAAGTATCTGTTAAACTCTTTAATCTGGCCGTCTGTTCTTTTGTTGGATTGGCAAGTCGTATATATTCCGCATTCAATTCCTTTAGCAACTCACGATTTTGTTTGATTGAGTTGTTATTAAAATTAGTTGTGTCTGTGTTTGCTTTCTCGGCATTCGATAGCTCGCCAATAGACTTCTCGTTCAACTTGTATTGACCCTCTAATGCTTTTAACTGGGCGTTATTATCCCTAAAAGCCTTTTGGTTTTCTTTAGTTGAAACATCTAATTTTGATTGCTCCTCTCGCAAGTCAGAAATTCTTTTTTTAATCTCTTCTTGATTTTTCTGGAGTTCGCCGAATTGAATATCGACATTATATACTATTGACTTTTCGTCTGCCATTTCCTTTGTTTAAATGGCGGCCGTTTCCGACCGCCGTTAAATTATGCTTTCTCTAATCCTAATTCTGCAATAACAATGTCAGAAACATAACTATTGTCAGTTCCCCAGTTTGCAAATTGCTCTTCAGTTAATGCAATGTTTCCCTCAGCTAATTGTTTGCCATCGGCATCGCACAATTTGTAATAAGTTAAACACGTTACTGCACTGGTCTGGAATGGTAAAACTAAAACATCAATTTGTGTGATAGTTCCCAAAATTCCCGCTTTACTTGGTTTCAGTTGAATCATTTTTTTGTTCGTTAATATTTAAAACTTCTTTTAATTGAATTAAAGCGTCTGCAATCATTTTTGCATCGTTTAAATTAAACACCCCTTTTTGTGTTGCAATATCAAGTCCTTGACCTAATATTGAATAAATTTGCTCATTATTCATAATTCAAAGTTAGTATTTTTTTTACATATTACTCATAGAGAATTTTTTCCAGATTGAACCATCAAACATACACATGTGATTAATATCGGTGTTGTAAACCATTAACCCCGCCGCAGGTGAAGCAATACTATTTATCTCGCCCTCTCCCATTCTCGGAACTAAAAATCCTTGTGTTGTCGAATCAATTTGCATTTTAGCAGAAGCATCTACACTTGAAGTTCCAACGCCAACTCTGCCCCCGCCATTTACCAATATAACATTTTCGACAGAATACCAATTTAATCCAAGCACCCCGCCTTGGTCGCCTGAATCCATTAATAAATAACCGCCATCATCTGACCCCGCTTTAATATTTGTTAATCCACTTGAACGACCTACAACAAGACCATATTCTCCACCCGCAGGGTCTAATCTTGTTGTGCCTGCTACATCTAATTTATACCCTGCATCAGTTGATTTATTAATCAAAACATTTCCACCTGATGTAATACGCATTTTTTCAGTTAAAGCAGAATTTGATTGAGTTGTGCCAAATATTAAACTACCTGACCAACTCCCGCTTCCCTCTTTATAACCTTGTATTTTAGCAAATGGATAAGGACTTGTCCCGCCATTACTTGCACCACCAAAAGCAATTGACCCGCCAATATTTTCAGCAAATGAATCGCTTGTAAAAATATTTACATTCCCATAAGCATCAAAAACTTTATTTGAATCTCTAATATCTAATTTAGTAGTTGGAGCAGTAGTTCCTATACCTACATTACCCGAATTATTAATTACAAAATCAGCAGTACCCGAAGCTAATACACCATCAGCAGCAAAAGAAGGGTCTGTTGTAGCGTTTGTTGAGCGAACTATTGCAAATTTTGTAGCATCTAAAGCATTTGTTAGCATAAACCTTTTAGCACTTGCAGTATATTCGTTATTAGCACTTAAAATTAAGTTACCATAAGAACCATAAAACAAAGCACCACTTTGTAAAGATGCACCACTTATTCTTGTTGTATAACCATTTGCAGTTACATTAGTAGCTTGATTCCCTAAATCTGTGTTGCCTAAAACTGATAGCTTTTGTGTTGGAGCAGTTGTTCCGATTCCGACATTACCCGCAGATGTGATACGCATTCTTTCGTTATCATTTGTTCCAAATACTAATGGCTTGTTTTCTTTTACTCCTAAAAATATACCATCAAGAGAAGCATTAGGGTTAATTACTGCCGTTCTTGTTCCATCTGATACTTCAAATTTATAAGCAGGAGTAGTAGTTCCTATTCCTACATTACCACTTGCTTTTAAAATTAAAGGATAACCAGAACCTAAATATGTATCTACTGCCGTAGTTGGAGCAATATAAACATTATCATTATGTATAGCTAATAATCTTAAAGCAACACTACCCGCTTCAATATCTAATATTTGTCTACTACTTGTATCTGTTGTATTTGTATTTTTAATTGTGCTAATTAATGTACTATTAGATGAACGGCTTACAGTTAAATCCCCACCCGTAGTTACCGAAGAAGCAAAAGTTGCTGCACCTGTTGTAGCAATACTTAAAGCATCAGCTGTTCCATCATAAATACGAAATATGTTTCCTGTATTGTAAATTTGAAAGTCTGTTTCACTACTTCTTGAGCCAACAACAATAGAACCATAAGCAGATGTTTCTAATCTTAATTGACCATAACTTGATACATTCCCAGTTGCCGTTACCGAAGAAGAAAAAGTTGCTGCACCCGTTGCCCTTGCAAATGATAATGGAGCATCAATAAAAGTTCCCGCATCATTATATCTTCTTATTGCTAAATCTGCTCCCGCATTTGCGCCACTTTCAGTCCCATCCACACGAAATGCCCATCGAGGCAAATTCCCACTTCTGAATGAAAAGATTTTTGCAATCGAAGCATTTGCAGACATGATAAAACGATTAATCGCAGTTGTCGTTTCAGTTCCTTGATTTGTGCCGTCATCAAAAAACGCACTATTGCCAATCGTTGACGATGCCGTAAACTTTGGCAGTCTGTTAATTGTGCCACTTCCCTCAACGCCAGACGCATTGCCTAAATTGGCAATGTCCTGCGCAGTTATTCGTTTAGTTGTGCCAGTTTGCACAATAGGGACTATTTCGAGTCCCGTTAAAGCACTACCCGCAGGCAGTTGACTAATTTTTTTCTTTGCCATTTTTTTATATTATTATGTCGTTATTGTTTTCAGTTATTATATCTTCTAAAATTTCAGTGTCTAAATATGTGAACTCTTCAACTGGCTCAATTGCTCCAAATGTGTCTGGTGTCCTCTCTAAGACGCCAACGTTTATTAATTCAACCTTTGTCAGACCTAATGAATTTGGATTGTAATCAATGATTCTGTTAAGCCTAAAAATTGCGCTAAAATACGAAATATACCAGAGTTCTGAAAAATCCAATTCAGTAATATCTTTACTACTGAGTTTAAAATATGCCGTAACTTGCGCAGAGACCGAAAGCGAGTCAATTGCTTGCTTGTAATATCTGTCAATTAAATTGCCTTGCGTCATCGTTACAATGTCTGGCGTTGAAAAACTTAGATTCATGTTATATGAATCAATCCCAGTTTCATTATATAATTGTTTCTGGAAATAGCACAATGGTAAATTGCCAACATTGCCAACATTCTCAATGTATATCTGGCTAAATGCCCCATCCGATAAAGTGTCAATTGTAACCAGTCCGCCATTTATTAAAATTCTCGGTTCTTTTTGCGTGTTTTTAATTGTTGGTTCAGCCGCATCTAACATCGTTGTGATATTTATATAATTTGGCGAGTCTCCTTTAAAAGATTTTTCAATAATAGTCGGACAAAATCCAACCTCTCCAATCAATGATGCGTCTCCTTGCTTTGTTAAATAGTATTGCCCATCGCCAAACTTGTAAGGTTGCTGATATGTTTGTTTTAAGTCATAACGAATGCTCCAAAAGTCATTATCGTCATGCTTATATCTAAAATCATATTTGCGACTAAAGTTTGTCGGCTGATAATTGATAATCGGAGCAGGCGTCAAACTTAATTTCTGGCTAAAATCTTTTTGTCTGTTATTCTGATAATATTGGTCGTAAGTAAAAATTTCGACCACGCCAGTATTGTCATTCACAAACACAATCCAATTAAACATCTTATAGCACCATTGAAACAAATCAATTTGCTTTATTGGCGGCAAGTTTGGTGCAATTTCAGCCGTTTCGCCATAAACAATATTCAAAATATCGTCTGCATTTCTTTGCTTTGGACGCACGATAAACCTACAATCATAAATTTCCAATGCTCCAGTTGCAAAAGGCCTAACAATGTTTAGTCTAAATTTTTCAGTGTCAGCAATAAAGCCAGTCGCAAACAAACTAAAATCAACTCCAAATTGAGAATTCAATCTGTTTGGAAATGTTTTTGAATCAATTGAGCGCCAATCGCCCAAAGCATTGTCGAATTGTTCTAAACTGGCAACAAAATTCCATCCCACTGGATATGTGTCGCTCGGCGTTTTATATTTAACACTTATTAAAACTTCAAATCTTTGATTTCCATTTGCAGTGTACTCATCCACGCTCCATTGACTTAGATTATCGTTTATTGTAATCGGAAATGGAATAATATTGTCTCCAGTTGCAGAAACAGAATAGGCAGTGTTTGCCCTTGTGCCATAAAAACCAAAATTGGTTGTTAAAAAGTCATCTGAATGGATAAACTGCGCATTGCTAAACGGAATTAATAATTTGCTTGTATTATAGTCATCAAAAAACGTGGTGCTTAATGTATAGCCATTGTCGTTGCAAATCTGTTTAATTGCACGCTTTAAATATAGCGCAGGATATAAATCTGTTAATTTTATTGGCGGAGTTTCGCCCCCACTCAATGGGTCTAATGTTTGGAATTGACCATAATCAATTACTGGATAAAAATAATCCGCAGGAACGCCCGCAGGATAAGTGCCATTCCATGTGTCAATAATTGTCTCATTGTAAACATGGTCTAAGTCATCCAGATTTAATTCGGTTAACATCTTTTCGCCAAATACATCTTTAAGTTTGCTCAACTCAGCAAAAGCATAAAAAGAAATTGTGTCGCTCGTTACTTCTGTAAGCCTGCAAAGGCCATTGAATAATACTTGGCTATTTTTTTGAATGCGAATTTTTCTTTGTGCGTATTTATCAAAAGCATTTTTTGCATTGATATTGAAAGCAAATCCGAATATTTTATCGTTTTGTTTTGTTCTGGGAATGACAATTGTTTTAGTCTTAGACCCCGAACGTCTATTTAAGTCCTTAATATCAATCAATTCATAAGTGGTCGGAATTAAAATAGCTTTGTCGCCCAACTCCAATTGATATAAATCGTCAATTATAATTTCTGTATATTCCATTTATCGTGTTTGGATGTTAATTGGGAACGCATATTCAAATTGGAACTTTACAATAAAATCTTTTGACCATGTATCGTAAACAACAGATGAATTTTTGACATTCACTGGGACATAAGTCAAATCGTTCACAACGTAAACATCAATTGAGTCAATCAATTCACGTTTTAACCAGTCTGCCGTTTCTTTTGTGTCAACTCTGGTTGCTAAACTTAGCGACTCAACAGACGAATGCGAGCGATAGCCATTGATTCTATTTGGGGACTCAAAGTTTGTTGCCATGCTAAACTCAATTGGATTCTCACGTCTAACATTGATTGCAGTTTCTTGCCCCGCAGTGAACATAAAGCTATCATAACCGCCCAACTTGTTTAACCAGTTTACTTGTTTCTCATTACAATAAGCGTTCTGGTCTCTAATATAAAAACGTTCCTCAGTAATTGACACGCCGCCCACTGCTCTAATTATTCGCACTCTCATTTTAACCGCCAATGGATTGACTCCAGTCCAATTAACTGGAATAGCGTTGTGATATAATGTTAAACTTGAATAGTATAGATTGTTTGTTGTTTCCGATAATAACGTTCCACTTGCATTATAATAAGAATACTGAGCAGATGCAACAAAATTGGTATCATTACAAAGGAAATAAAGCGCAGACAATTCATTTTCTGTTAATACCTTAGTCAATGGCGCTTCGGTTAAAAACTTCTTGCCAGTTACGCCAGAATCATTTAACAGATAGTCTGTCATGTCATTTGTTACGTTATATTGCAACGCTGCATTGGATGTATAATAGTTCGTTGGCATATCTTATAAGTCGCTTGGTGTTGTCTCTTCATACTCGGCCTCGTTTCCAACTGGATTATCAAAGCCCTCAGCATAAGAAATATAATATCTAATATATGATTTTAAATTGTTCTGGATAATTGGCGGCGATACTAATGGAAACAAGTCTCCAGATATTACATCGGTAACCACGTTACACTCAGAATTATAATCTTTTAGGATGTCAGCCACATCAATAATGAAATAACAATAACCAGAAACAAATGTGGGCTTTAAAGTTAGTTTTGCAAGTTCCTCAAAACCATTGTCGCAATAGTTAAATCCAAATACTCGAATCACTGCGTTGTAATTTCTTAGATATTTATAAAACCAAAGTTGACCAACTCCAGAACCAACAAAAGGTGCATTAATTGTAATATTGCTTTCGTTTACTTCTGTAACAAGCCAAACGCCATTATATGCCTCAACGCCTGCATTCTGTGAAACTTTAATAAAATCGCCAACTAAAAGAGTATTGCCATCAAAATTTAATTGCAAATATCCATTGTTATTTACTTGACCAAATTCCACCTCAATTTCTGCTCCGATTGTATAGTCAGAACGAACATCCGAATTAAATTCAAAACGCACTGGATTATAAACGGCCGTATTTAAACTCGGCTCAACTTCAATAGTTAAACTCATTATTAAAATAGTTTTGTATGTCCTCAAATACCGCTTTATTTATTGCGGCCTCAAAATTTGGAATTGTTTTGTCAACGTAAAAATTCCCCTTATATCCCTCTTTATGTATTTTCCTTGTAACCAAAAACGCTTGCTCTGCCTTTGTTAATTTCTTGCCTTTTGAGCCGTCTTTTTTATCTGGCGCATACCAATCTGGCAACTTGTTAACCCACTCATCAATCTTTGGCCTAACTAATGCAGGATAATTCCCCTCTTTTGTAATTCCTCTGCCTTTATTCTGCCAGTACCAATAATCATTCGCCATAATAGCAACTTGACTTCTGGTGTTTTCTGTTGTCAAAACAACTTCATGCGAGTCAGCCAATGTCCCCGCTTTATTCAATGCAGTTACAAGCGCCTCATTCAGCTTGTTAAATTCAGCCAGTGTGTTCGTTAAATCTATCATGCAAATAAATCACAACATAAACTTGAATCAATTGGCAACGTTACCGATACCGCAACCGACCAACCATAATGCACATTGTCTTGTTTTTTATTAATCATTGTTGCTTGTCCAAATGTCATTGCGTCTCTCTCTAAGTCTTCGTTTTCTATTTGCATTGACTGGATATATCCAACCATGATTTTATTTAACTGGTCAAAATGATTATTGATTTTTGATTGCTTATCTGTAAGCGAGCCAGACGTTAGAAATTGCAAGTTAAATGAATACGTCTGCGACACAATAATGTTATTTGTCGAGTTGTTAGTTACGCTCAAAGGAAATAGCATCCAGATAAGCGGATATTTTATGTCCGATTGCGAATTCAACTCGTTAAACGTTCCATTGCCGAAAGCATAAGTCTGCTCGGCTTTAGTCTTGAATATTTCTATTAATTTGTTCACGCCTTAATTTTTCTAAGTTTTGCAAATAGGTTCTTTCAATCTTTTTGTAAGTTAAAAACGTATATGCTTCTGCAACGCTCGTTTTGCTTACCGCTTCAATGTCTTTGTAAACGCCGTCTGCCAGTTGCACCAATGTGCCATATCCGCCAAACTGATTAAGACTTTGAACTCCCGCTTCCAATTGAATGTCCTCTAATTCGCTCTCAAACAAAGGTAAGAATTTATTGTGCATATCTGCAAACTGCTCATTCACTTTGTTTTGGTAAAAAAGTGCAACAGATGCGGGCAAGTTTAAATATTCTAAATATCGTTTATTTGTTCTGGTGTCATAGTTATAATCGCCAGTCTCTAACAAGCATAAAAATGGCAATGCTTTCCATTCGCAATCTTTAAATTCAGCAATGGTTGCTTTCCAGTCTTCAAATTGTCCAATCGGACAAGCCATGATTTCGTATAAATCCAAACGCTCACCAACCATAAGCACCTCGCCATTGACTAACATCTGAGCCAACTGAGTCAACTCTAATTTTCCCTCTAAACTAATTTTGTCGTAAATGTCTGGAGTGATTCCAGATATAAGCATGACCGCCTCGTTGTATTTTTCCTCATGCAATAAGTTTTGCAAGTCAATAAAATGCCTCAATGTGATTTCGTCCAACTGAGTTGGGAATTGATATTCTTTGTCAACGTTAATTAAAACCATGATATTTTTTTAGTATTTGATTTTGTGCCATTGAATATTCCGTATCTGGCAGCATCGCAAAAGTCATCATTGAATTTGACTGGCTCGTCAATTGCTTTGCCGTTCTTATCTGTTTTCCATTTATAGGTTTTGAATTCTTTAACGCCATTTGGAGAGTCAACCAGAATGATTGGCTTTGATTTTAGTGTATTTATTCCGTCTTTAACCGATTTATCCGCACTAAAGACGTTAAATCCCGCCCTATAAAGTTCCTCGATTGTATCTGGTCTCGCAGCATCGGCAAATATTTCCTTTTGACCAATGTTTAATTTCTGCATTTTAGCTATTAAGTCAGCCGTTGTCAATCCGCTTTCATAAATAACCTCTTCCAGATAAAATTTGCTTTCGTCCCATCCACATTTGACCAGTGTCGTTGGATGGTTATATCCAAAGTCCAAGCCATAAACAAACTCCACATCTGGGAAACTATTCCCAATCGTCCAGTTGCGGTAAATAAGCCCCTCAATTCGTCCAGTGATTCCCCTTGCATAGACTTTCCACAATTCAATGTCGATGTCTTTGAGCGCCTCGATTTCGGCTCTATTCTCATTTGGCACAAAGGGATTGTTTCTGTGGTCGGAATAAATAAACTTTGCGGTCGGATTGTTCAAATAGTCCTCATGCACCCAGAATTCAGCGTCTGGATTGAAATCAATAAATGCTTTTTTCTTTGTTCTAAGCAATAGTTGCTTTGCAATCTGTCTGTCAATACCATTCGCCTCGTTTAAAAACAAATAGTCTCGCTTTCCAGACTTAGCATCCTGCGAATTGTCATAAGACTTAAACTCAATGGTTGAGCCATTGATAAATTTGTATATCCTATCTGATTTATTATACTCTGAAATCTGCGCATCAATGACTGGATTGTCTGAGACAATGTTTTGAAAGTCTCTAAGCGCTCCCGCTTTAAGATTCGGAATGTCCTGACCTACTATTGTTGTCAATGAGTTTGCGTCAGTCAATGCAAAATAGGCAATTGCTTGCAAAATAGAATAGGTTTTGCCAGACCATGTCCCGCCCTGATTAACAATTATCTTTGTATCTGCGGTGATGTTAGCTTCAAATAACTCAGTTGTCTCAAACATCGTTTTCTGTTGACCTTATAGGGAACTCAGTTTTGACAATCTTAATTTCCAATGTATTGTCTAAGCCTCCAGATATTTGTTGCTCGACCTTTTCGACATAGCCTCTGTGTTTGCCAATGGTTTTCAAATACAATTCAATTGCTCGCATCTTGACGTTGTCATTGTCTGACTTCATTAAACTAAATAGTCCGTCTTCTGCAACGTCAATGTTTTGCTCTTTGATGTCCATTAATTCCTCTGGGAATTTTAATGCTCGGTCTCTGACTGCTTGTCTGGTGTAATCTATTTTGAATTGCTTTTCAATAGCTTTTGCAGTCCTCGAAAATAGTCCTGCGTTCTCTCTTAGTATTGTTAAAAACTCTTTGTCGCTTATTTTTATGTTCATGACAAGTATTGGTAAAATTAAACCTTATAATTTACTTATTTTCAGCCGTTTATGTCAAGTGATTTAATCTGAAACTTTATAAACTCGTTTCCTTTGGCAACTATTGTCTTCACTATCACTATTTTATAGACTTCTGCGTCATCAAAATTATACTTTTTTTGCAATATATCCAAAAATGGTTTCATGGGATTGTCTATGTCCGATGCTTTGTTGCTGAATCCGAATTCAAAGTCAATTTGATATGGCGGCTCTGGCAGTTGCATTGGCTTTAGAGTCAAAAGCATTTGCTTCTCATAAACTTTGTACTCTGGAGACTTAAATCTTTTGCCTTGCCACGCTTTGTTTACGCTTAAAGGTTTGATGTATGCAATTCCGTTAGCCATTCTTTTGTAAGTTTATTATCGTGTGCTTTGTTGTGGCATTCCCTGCAAAGCGCAATTAAGTTTTCAATTGCATCTTGTTGGTCTTTGGTCTTTTTGCCAAACTTAGACCTAAAAACAATGTGATGTATGTCAACCGCTTTAGCTTTGCATACTTCGCAGGCAATAAACGAATGCTCGTCTAAGCCGTAGTGATTAAAATAAACTTTGATATGCTTTTGCATAATTTTTTAGTAACGTTTCATGCACTTTGTCCAGTTAAATCGTTAAAAAACTGGACTTTATGTCCATTGTAATATTTATGCTTATTGGCTTTTGTTAAATTCACCTATATGGGTTTGTTAAATGTCTGTTCGTTCCCTTGCAAATATTTTAAACTCATTTCCTTTGCCATCACGAAAAACAATATTTGAGTTTTTTTTATTCCTTACTTTGATAATTAAACTCTTTTCGTTGTTAATTGCCGTTGCTAATAAAAACGGCTTATCGTTATTTAACTGAAATGCCCATTCAACTTGTTCAAATTCTGGATTGTCTGTTGCTACCTTTACTTTTGGTTTAAACAGATTCAATATTGCTTTTATCATGGTTTTTTAGTTTAAAAATCAAATGCTCCAAGTTTGTTAATTATTGGACTCTCTTTTTTTTGGCCTGCTCTCAAATCTTTAGCCATTGCCTCATACCATTTAGCTTTGGCCAAATCCCTTTCAACTGGTTGGTCTGGTTTGTCGCCAAGTCTCATTCTGTATTTAAAGGCGTTCATTTCGCAAAAGGCAATGTATTTCTCAACGCCCCAGATGTCAAGCATCATTTCAAATACTTGCTTGTTTCCTTTTTTGTAGTAATCTGGATTAATGTCGCTCATGCTTTAAAAAGTTTATTATATGAATATTCAAAAACAATTCCCCAAATAACGCAAAAAATTAGTGCGTCCAATATTCCGTACATTGGAACGTACATCACAATGGCCAAAGATATAAAAGCAAGCATTAATGCTTTAGCCAAATGCCATCCGTCCGTTGTCCAGACTAAAAATCTGCTCGATTGCCAGAACTTTTCGCCGTTGCGAATGTTTCCGCCTTGCCATTTATTTTTCCAACTAATTCGCCAATCCCAGAACTGCTCATTTTTAAAGTTTCTAAATATGGAAACATCGTATCTGGTTGACAATGTGTCCATTAAAGCGTTGCACATCGCTGCTAAAATTACAAAAATTATACTCATAAACCTATATTTTCCTTTATTATTTTACTATTTAAAACCTTAAACGGCGAATCTTTACCTTTGCCAAACAACTCTCGTTTAATCCGTCTATCGTATTGCTCCCAGTCGTCATTGTTTGCCATTATTTTAATGTGTTTGATTTGATGGCCTATCTGGCAAATCAATTCATAATATTTAGGATTGTTCATTTATCTGGTTAACTCTATAAGCTAAATATTCAGACTTAGTCAATTTGCGCCCCTCTACGCTAATAACTCGCACCGCACCACTACTTGGTTCACTTCGCCATAGTTCGTCAAACTCAGCCAGTAATTCACGTGTTCTCGACCATTCTTTCGGCTCTGGTGCTTTCTTATATTCTTTTTTATCTATTATTTTGTTTGTTAATGCTTTAACTTGCTCAATTATTTCGTCCGATGGCTTATTGTCCAGATAGCTTTGCTCCCATTGTTTATATTTTTCTTGAATGGCTTCTGACTCAACTTGCTCCTTAGCCTTTTTTAAATCGTTTTCAAATCTATGCAAAATTTTAAAAATAGTGGTAATGTCAAATGAATGAAACAATTCGATTTCTGGATATTTACCCATTTTAAAGTTGTTAAACGCCATAACGATGTGTTGCACAGACCAATAGTAATATTCCGAATAAATCATTTGCGCCGCTTCAGCTATCTGGTGTTCGTTCATGTTCTTAGAAACATTCAAAGAAACGATTAAACCATCAATTGTGCGCTCAATTACTTTTGAGACAAAGCCATCGCCCTGCTCTTTTCTAATCAATGCCAATGGAGTCGGACTGGCTATTATCAATTCTTTGATTGTCCCCAAAAATAACTTTGGCGATGTACTGGTCGGCTTGCTTAATGCGTTGCTCGACTGCATTTCTGTTCTTTTCAAATTCTGATTTTCCATTTTTTATAGTTTGATTGTCTCTTTTTTCCCAATTTTTGATGGCTGCCGCCCAGTTTAGATATTTAACTCCTTTGGACTGCGAATATAGCAAAGCGCTTTCATAATACTTAGCGAGTTTTTCACGTTCCCAATCTGGGAACGCCTCTTTAAATATTTTTTTTTCAAAATAAATAGAGTTTTCAAATGAATGTTTTTTAGTAAGCGTCAATTCGTTAGAATTGCTATACTCTTTTACTTTACTTCTATTTACTTTACTTATCTTTACTTTAGATGCGTTTCGTACATGTTCGGAATGCGTTTCATTTTCTGCAACGTTCTGATTTTCACGCCATTGTTTCAAACGTTCTGCGGTTTTTTCTTTTTTTATCTTATAGTTTTCACTAAACTTTAGCAATTGTTTGTTGAAACTTTCGCCATTGTTTGACGATATTAGTCCAATACTTTCCATAAACGACCAACATTTGTCCAACTTTTTACCGATGTTTAATTGCTTTTTTAGCACCGCAGTTTTGATTGGTTTTTCTTGTTGGGCGAACTTTTCTAATGCAGTATAAAACAAGCCGAGACCCTCATAACCAAAAGCCATAAATAGTTCTGTTACCTTTTCGTCATTAAAGGAGTTTGAATCGTGTAAAAAATACTTCATGGATGTAAAAAAATAAAGCCCACCAGTCGAGATTGGCGGGCTTAGAGGTTAGTAGTAATTAACCTTTAAAATAATTTCACTTGCTCTCGACTTCAAATGAAATTACTGAACTCAAATATCGGTATTTAATCCAATAAAATAAAATTAATTCCAGATATTTTTAAAACTTTTACTTTGCCAGTCTTAGCCATGTGATATGACCACTGGGTTGTTTTATTATTCTTTTTAGCGTACTCACTAAAGCTAATCAATTTTGATGTTTCTATTTTCATGCCCAAATATATTATAAATTTTACAAATTACAAATAACAAGGTTTCTGGCCTCGTATTTTTTTAAATAAACTGACTGGTCAACGTCATCATGCTTAACCGAAATGAGCGCTTTGTTTCCCATTCCAAAATAATAAGTCGTTAAACGAATAACAAAAGACCTTTGAACTTTAAATTTAGCCGCAGTGATTTTAACACTATTATTCCCGCCAATTAAAAACTCGATTATATTAGCGTTGCGTTCCATATTGTTTGACATAAAATGATGTTTGGTCTGCGATTACTTTAATTGCGTCAATGCGGTCATATAATGACTCTAAATACTTATTGAGTTCGTCAATGTCTTCGGTTATTTTGTAGCCGTTAGACGATGCGATAATGTTCGGAGCGGTTGTGCGTCTCAAATAGTTCATTATCACTCGAATTCTGGAATCGACCAAATCAAACTCGGTGTCATTACCAGAGCGCTCAAAGATTAGTTTCCTCAATTGCTTATTAGTGTAAAATTTATTTGTTTTTCTTAACAATGCCTCAATGAATTTGGCGCATCTCTTTTCATTTTCTGTGATTTGGTAGGTTAATTCCTCAAAATTTACTATCATAATAGTTCTAAGTTTTCGTTTGGTTCTGGAATATATACATTTAAAAATTCTGTTGCCCATTTCTGCACCTCTGCAATAAAATCCATAAATTGACTGGTCGATAGTTCACTGGTCGATTTGATTCGCTCGATAAATTCGCCATTTACATTGGCCTCGTTTGTTTTTAAAAACCTAAATTTTAATAAATCATGCACCTGCTCATTGTTTCTGTAATTTTCAAAGCCTGCGTCAATTAATCCCGCTTTAACTATTGGCAAAACAACGCCATGATAATAAGCATTCTGGTTGTTTGAGCGTTTTTTTGTATTCCTATCCAGAACAATTGAAACTTCTTTGCCGTTTAGCGATTCAATGTGAGCGTCAAACATGCTTTTATTTAAAATCCTCAGACGTCCGTCCTCAATTTTACCAATATATTTTGCTTTCATGATATAAAATGCAGGATTACTGAGACAACCATAGGAATAAAAACAAAAAAACAAAACAATAACGAACACAATATCAATAATTCGATTAAAAAATCTGTAAATTTTCTCATAATAAATCCTTTAATTCAATTTTTAAAGCCTGCGCAACCTTAACCAATGTGTCAAGAGTCATATTTTTACCTTGTTCAACTCTTTGATAAGTGCTGCGATTTAATTTGTTGTCGAAAGCAAATTGCTCGGCTGAATTATAGCCAAGTTCAATGCGTCTGTTTCTAATTTTGATGTGAACTTCCATACACTAAAGAATAAATTTTTAATTCCCTTTCTAAATTATCTATTAATTTGTGCAATATTAATTCAGTTTGCTTATGAACTGCAATCAATTCGTCTTGTTTTGCGATTAATTCTTTTTGCGCTTTGATTAATTCGTCTCTTTTATCTAATTCCATAGCTTTTTAGTTTATTTTACCGATTTTATTAGTTACTTGTTCGTGATATTGTGCCAGATATTCTCTACACTGGATGACTTTGGCATAAACCTGCTCAATGATTTCATCTGAATGCTCAATCGAATAAGCGAGCCAACGTTGCTCAACTGGCAAATGGTCATATTTAACCTCTCTTCCATAGTTAACATCCGCAGGGGTGTTCATAAGCGCATAGAATAGAATAAATTGCTTGCGCCCAGTAACGGCTAAATATCCACGACCTTGCCATTCATAATCGTCATTGATTCCAGATACATTATCCAGAAAAGTTTTTCTGTTAAATGGACATTTTATGTCCACGCAAATATCTTCTGTTGGCAATACGTCTGGCTCTCCGATTATATAATTATTTGAAAATACATCAATATTCTTTTCAGCAAATGGGAAACCAAGTTGCTCCGCCATGAACTGGATGGCATCGGCCTCAACGGCCTTGCCTTTCTCAGTGTATTTAGAATGTAATTCCTCATGGTCATCCGCATACCATTCATGCAAATAGGTTTTGCATGTGGCGCTCAACTCGCCGTCTTTTTTAGCTTTGCCCATGATTTTTGAAATCTGTGAGCATCTTATTTTAAATTGTCTCATATAGCTTCGTCCATTAACATTTCTCTTTGGCCGTTTGTCAACTCGCATTTAGCCTCAACGTCTGCAATTGTTATTTCGTTTTTAGCCAATTTTTCGACAATCTGTTTCCATGCCGCCGACCCTTTAACCAATGCAATTTTTTTAATCTTTACCTCTGGCGCTTTGCCATGTGTGTTTGTTGTGTCGCTATCCTTTGTATCGTCCAGAGCAAACATACCCCCAAGCGCAAATTTTCGAGCGTAACTCGATGACGAGCCAAACGACTGCGAAATGTCCATGCCTTTGCGGTTTGGGTCAATGCCTGCGCATCCAGTTGTCGTTACAACGATTCCATTTGGCAAAGTAAGTTGGACGCTTGACTCGCAATAAATTAATCCGCCCGCCTCTTTGATTTGGTCTGAAATAGTCAACATACATTCGTATTTCAAAAGAAATGGTTTTAACGCTTCAAGTATATCTTCGCAGTTGCGATACTTGTATTTACCAAATGCGTTAAATTGATTTTTTGGTGCTTTTAATTCTGCCTGAATTTTAATTAGTTCTGTCATTTTTAGTTTGTTTTAATTGATTTGTAAATTTAAATATTTAAAGTATTTAATCAAATTTTTTAACGGATATTTTTAAACAATTCATAATTGTCTCGCAACTCCAGATTGATGACTTTCTTTTCTGTGATTCCCAGTTGCGCTCGAATGTGTTTGCCCCAACGTTCTAAACTAATATTTGCATCCTCTGGCTTTTTGCCAGTTGTCGATTGAACAAAAACAACTTCTGTCTTTGGACATCCGTCCTCTTCTTGTCTGTGTGGATAGGTATGGATTAACTTCATGATTTTATGATTTGATTGATTAAACTTTGATTAACTAATGAGCCACATTTAACGATTAAATTTAATTTTTCTGAGTCGCTTTTGTAGTCTCTGGGTAATTTAATAATTCCATGACATGCAAGCAATGTCATTGCTTGGTCTTCTGAGTCTGGGTAATAAAGCGGAGCGTAACAATTAGGCAATGTGAATGTCTCCCAGTTCAACTTTATTTCAAACTCATCTTTAATAAAATGTGCCATAAATGGCTCTTCAATTCGTTCTATTAATACAAAACCTTGTTTGCTTAATACTTGGCCAAATGCCTCGATGTGTGATGCTATCATTTTATTCTTGTTATTTTAAAAAATTTACCACTATTATAAAAAACGTCAAACATGTAGTCTCTATTTCTGGTCTTTCTGTAATAAGAAACCAGAGAGCGTTGGTTTTTAATTTCAGCCTCTGGGACTGAATAGTCTTCACCCAGTTTTAATTTACCAATGATTGTCTGGTTGTAAGTTTTAGATATTTCGCCCGCTTTTTTTCTGGCATGCTCTCGGACATATTTCATTGCATCCCTTAATTCGATAAACTTATTTTCAACCGACAAGTCTTTGCCCTCAAAAGCATAAACCATAATTTCCGAATTGAATTGTTTTATCATATAATCGACTCCATTTTCTTTGGCTTCGATTTTCCCTTTTAGTTTAAAATTTACCACTTTCGCTTTTAATTAGATTATAAAATAATTCGTATTTGTTCTCATCAATAAACTGGTCGAATGGAATAAACGTTGCATTCTCGCCCTCGCCATCTGTCATAATAATATACTTTCCATTTTTGATATTTGATTTAACCTCTTCAATAGAATAGTATTCCGATAAGTATTTGTCCAGTTCCTTTTCTGTGATTACCAAATAGCTTTGCTCCTCATTTTCGTTGGTTGTATAATAACCGCTAACAATGTAAGTTGAGCCGTTCATGATAATGTCTGATATTTCGCATTCTGAATTCACTGGCAAACTTGCCAATGTCATCGCCGTTTTAACTGCTCCCATTATCCTAAATAATAAAATAAGAAACCCATAAATGAAATGAATCCAATAATCAAAGTTGCAAAGCCTAACAATGTTTCTTTGAATTGTGCGTCTGTGTAATCCGAGTGTTTAGTTTTAAATTTGTTCATGTTTTTAATACCGATTGGTTTGATTCGGTCATCAAATATCGTTTTAACTATTTAAAAAACAAAACATTTTTTATTTTTTTTTAATCTTTTTTTTACAATCTGCGATTTTAACTATTTAAAGCCACTTTTTAAGGCAAAAAAAAAGCCGCACATTTCTGTACGGCTTTCCAAACTATGAACCTAAAACTAAAAAACTTTCATTTTTGCTACAATGTAAATCATTAATGCGAGCAGGATAATTAATCCAAACAACCAGAGAGACCAAACGCCGCTCTCCTTAACCAATTCCTTTGCTTTCTGCTCGACTTTCTTTTGCTCAACTACTACTTGTTTAACTTTAACCTCTTCGTGTCTCACAACGGCTGATTTTCGCTTTTGAATAATCTGTCTGGTTAACTTCTTTGGCGCAGATTGAATCTGTCCCAGTGTATCGATGCAAACTTCAAAGTCAATAGTCTCCAGTATAATAACAACAGACGAATCGTTGGCAACCTCTGAAATCTTTGCCTCCGTCTTTGTCTCAATCTCGCTCTGTGTCTTAACTTCAACGCTTGTCGTTTGTTTTTTGACTCCACAACTGGCCAACATTATTGCCAGAATTACTATACTTAACCTCATTGTATTTTTGTTTTCTTTTTTTTATTATTTCCTCTAATTGATTTATCTCTTTTTCTATGCTCTCTAAAATCTTACTCTTGTTCATCTTCAAAATTCAGCCACTTTAATCTCTGGTCAATTAACTTAATTAATTCCGATTGCCATTCCACTTTTTTATTTGGGAAATATAGCAATGTGTTCTCTTCGACCTCCCAAAGAAATTCCTTTAGGAAATACAACTCTTTGTATATGTCGTCGTCTGACATGTCCTCGATTTCCTCATCGAGATTTTGGTTTTCTGGTTTGTCGCTCATTCAGCAAATATCGGAATTTTAACTGAAATTCCTCTCTTTTCGTCTAATAATGTAAACGCTTGAGCGGGTTTTTCTGGTTTGAATCCTGCCTTGTGGCCATACGGCGACAATCCAATCAATGACCCATTGACGCAGCAACTGGTTGTCGGGTAAAATAATTGATGAAAATGGCCTAAACAAGTAAAATCGGCTTTTCTTTGTTCATCTTTTCTTAATAAATATTTAATCAAAGGAATTGTCAATCCCCCTATGCCGCCCCCATATTTGACCGCCTCTCCATGAAAAAACCTAATCGTTTTTCCCAGAACTTTGACGTAACAATCGTCCGACTCTGGCATGTGAAATGTCATTCGTTTCTCGTTTCTGAATAAGTCTTTTAAATCCGAGTACATCATAAACTCATAATTGGTCGCAGAACTGGTCGAAATGTGCATCTTCTTTGTGTTCCTGCCATGATTACCAACCGAGCATGGTATAATAAAATTGACCTTAGTATTTTTTAATAAAAACTCAAATCCATTCATAATTAATTGCTTTGCTTTTCTGATAGCTTGCAATGGCGAAAGGTTATTTGATTCAACTAATTCGTCATGAATATAGCCAGATATAAAGTCGCCACCCAACCAAACAACAACGTCTTTAATGTGAACGTCTTTGCTTTCTTTGTCAATTAATTTGACCATGTTCTGAAATACGGCCATTGAGCGTTTCTCTGCAATCTTTAAATTGTACTCATTAAATCCGTTAACTTGGCCACGTCTCACGTTCTCTTCAATGTGCCAGTCCGACAATGAAATGATTGGCGTTCCCATGTTTTTTGAACCGCTCGATTTTTCAAATTTAATTTCTAATGTGTCGCTTTTTTCTTTGATAGCCAATAAGTCATCATAAGCCTGCTCAGTTGATTCCAGTTTAGCAAGCAAATATTCGTTTTTCTTTTTAACGTCATTAAGCTGAGCCATTAAAGCCTTGTTTTTTCGGTCTTCTTGAATGACAATGCTAATGTCTTTGATTTTTTCAATTGGTTGCTCAATGCTTGGCAATGGATTGTCCCTGAAAAATGCTTTGACCCCTGCTCGAATCCCCTCTAAATTAGTTGAGCCAAGTTCTTTTGGGTAGCTTTCCTTTAATAATTGTGAAAATTGCGTTTTGTTTCTGCCTATCTGTTCGAATAAATCGAGATTTGCAACGATAAATTTTTCGTATTTCATGTCTTAGGGTCTAATTTTGTGCAAATTAGCAATAATTTTAATAATAACAAATTAGCCAAGTAAGGAATAGAACTCATTGAAATGCTGAATCCTATCTGAAAGGCCAATTGTGCCGCCATTTACTCGTTTAGTTATTGACGTTATAACAGCATCCGTTGCTCCTTTGTCTGCTATTGCATTCAATCCATTTTTATTCCAGAACCATGCAGCCGATGCCAAAGGATATTTAGTTGCAACCAGTTCTGGATTGTTTATTATATCCTCTGGGACGCTTTTATCAAACTCAATATAATTAGCCTTGCCAGTTAGCTGAATAAATCCCCTGCCTAAATATTTAAACCCATCCTTTGACGCTTCATTTCCATTGCCCATTCTGTTGGCGTAAACCTTTGATGCAATTTTCTCTGGTTGCCTTGCATAATCTTTGGCGACCTCTAAAGTTGGAAAATATTTTTTGAATGTTTTAGTTAATCCCTCAGCCGAATAGTTGAGATTTTCTTTGACTGCTCTGAAATTAGCTGATTCGTGGCCACATTGAGCCAGAAAATGCGATAGCCTTAAAGCGGTATTGATTTTATATTGATTAACAACAAAAGGGATTTGAGCAATAACCGAAGCTGGGACATGCCCTTTCAGTTTATCTAAATTCATTATTTGCCCTCTTTAAAAAATTGTTTAAATAGACTTTTGCCAGTCATGTCTTTTAGGTTTTCATCCAGAGACTTTAACTCAATAAACGCAATTAGACCAGATACGATTTTCATTACCTCAATTTCCTGCAAAAAATGTTTTTGAAAAACATGACCTGCTAAAATTGCAAACATGTAGCCCATCCCTTTGGTAATTGTTGGCCTCATTTTACGGCTTGTAATCGCTTCACCTCTTTTATAAGCTGCAACCATCCCAGTAATAAAATCAATCATTACCAAAAAGCTAATACCCATTAAAACCGAGAATGTCGGAGAAAAATAAGTAACTAAATAAATAATAATTACATCCAAACTTTTAACCAACCAGTTTCTCATGTTATTAAATATGTGTCATTTTCTGTAATAATATAAGCATTCCCATTGCCATTGCCAGTTACTCTGCAAATATCTTCATAAAGAAAATCTGCATTGTTTGGATTTAAGTTTGAATAATCATTTTGACCATAAACCTCCATTGTCCAAGTTCCTTCTGGTATGTTTTCGTTTAAAAGAAACGTGAAAAAATCGCACTCAACAGATGTATAAATATTGCTAAAACCCTGACATCCTCTCGTAAAAATAAACAAGTAATAATCATAAACGACCTCAGTCTCTTCTATGAATAAAACAACCTTGCTATCAATATTAGCCTCAATAACTACCATTCTGTGTCGATTATATCGTTGCCGTCAAACATTAACAAATCCCCCAGTTTTCTAAGTTTTTAGTCTCATCGCAATTGTTGCACGATGCTTGGTCATATAGCGGATTCAAATTTTCGTTTAGCTTTAACCATTCAAACATTTCTCTCGCATAGTTTTTGCCAATCTGTCTCCAATAATTTGCTTGCTTTTCGTTAGTATCAAAATCAATAAACTCTGACTCATCCGTTACCTTTCTGACAACACTTTCTTTTGTTACTTGCACTGGGTGGAAAAACATTAAGTCTCCAAACGCATAGCAAACGTGAACTTTTTTCAAATAGCACATTAATTCCTCATTTGCAGGAGTCAAATCGTTTGCCTCAATTTGCTCGCATAACTCATCAAATAAGTCTTGACAAAGCAATTGATTGATATATGTTATTTGCGTATTCTTAATAGCAATATCAATGTCCTGACTTTCAACGTTTCTTGAAAGCGGAACGATGCCATAAAAATCTGTTTGTGTTATGAATTGACAACTGCAACAAGCCATTATTTTACTGGATTAATTGGTGTAACAATTGGCTCAGATGTTGGCTTTGCACCAATCAATCCCGCCAGACTTCTAATCTCTGCCTCAGACATAGATTCCAAAACTTTATTTGCAACCAATGGAGACAATGCGTTAATATTATCAATGATATTATTTGCCGCACTATTCAATTTAACTTCTTTAGCGCCGTAACCAAATGCCTCTCTGATTTCCTCTTCTGTAAAGCTGCCTGCAAATGTTTCTGCAACAAATGCCAAAGGAATTGAATTGCTCACTTTTATAGTTGTGCCATCATAACCATCCATTAATTTCGCCAGTGCATTCATTTCGTACATTAACAAATTTTGGTCATGTTTAATGACTGCATTTTGATAATAAATTGAAGAGTCTGCAATTTCTTTTGCAGTTCCTAATTTTCCAGAAACCTGAATCCCTGCTAAAATAGATGGCACTTGAAACGCCGTTGCAATATGGTCTCTAATTAAATTTGAAAGTGTGATATACATTTCATGAGACGTACTCTGGCTAAATGGAATAATCTGGATTGAACCCTCTTTTGATGAGCCATCCAAAATCGCAAATTTACCGCCATTATCTGCGCCAGTTAATCTGTCTGCAATGTATTCTCTCAATGACTCTTTCATGTCCTTGCCGTTTTCATCCTCGCCAGTTAATTTGTACGGAACGTAAACGATAAATGCAGGTGCAAAAGAGTTGTCAATATTATTAGCATGGAAATTCTGAATTTGGCCATCGGCATAAATCCATTTTAACGCAGACGCATATTTTGGTTGTGAATAATACACTTGGCCTGGCTTATATCTGCGAATATATTTCAAAGTCCCATTCCATTTGCTAAAGTCTTCGTATAAAGATTGCTCACTGAAATTTGAAATTTTAGCTTTTGTTTCGATGTCATTATATAAATCAATCGGAACGGCTTTGTATCTTCTGTCTTTTGTTTCTTGTTGCCAGTTACTTGACAACTTGGCAAATGTAATTTCAAAATCTTTGTTTGGAATACCTAAACGAATGGTTGAAAAATCCTGCGATTTAACGCTTTTTAAAAAGCCATTCAAATCCCATTTCATAATCAATCCCAAACTTTCAAAATATGCCATGTCATAACATATTCTTTGGAACATTGACTCGTTAAAAACCTCGCTTAATTTTCTCGAGAAATCTGTTTCCTCTCCAGTCGGAGTTTCAAAATATAAACCATCCCCATACAAAAATTTTGCATGTGTTTCAACGCATGCGTTTGCAATTGGAGACGACTGCACCGCCTTAATTAGTTCTTGAGGAAAATTATTGTCCTTGCCATAGCGCACAATTTTGTTTGCAGTGTCATCCGTTTGATTAAAAACAGATAAATCCGCAGGCGCTTTAGCCGTAAACATGAAATAATTGTCTGATATTTGAGTTAGTTCCATTTTTACAAATTTACTTTTATTTTTAAATATCTATTTGCAATATTTTTACAAATCGAAATGGTTTGGGACATCAATTGTCTTATAATTTTTAAAATGTATCATTTTGCCAGTGTCATCAAATCGATTCCAGATTTCATATTGCCCATCGAATGCGCTTGACGATGACGAATTTCTCAGCTTGCGTTCAATATTTTTGCGCACAAACGAATAGTGGTGCATTCTGAGCCATTCAATTTGCTTATGTTTGGCGTAAGTATTTGTCCGCCTTGTTGGGTCAGCAAACGCAGGATATTTTTTATCAAAACACATCTTTGTTTCTGGGTAAATCTTATGAATAAACGGAACGAAATAGTCCTCGTCTGGCGATAATTGTTTTGTTGGATATTTATAATAGGTTTTTAGCCTGCAATAGCTTGCATCCAGTTCCGCAATATAAACTTGCTCCTTTGCACGCTCAAAATCCTCGCTAAAATACATTTCGTCGCAATCCATTTGAATGAAATGGGTGCAACCAACGCTCTTTGCAGTTTGCAAACCTATATTTCGTTTGATGGTTTCATTCCACTGAGCGGTTTGCTCAAGCGCAGGAATGTAAAAATTTGTAAAATCAATCAATTCGTGTGGCAAAGTTGGCTCATATAATTCGCCAGAGTTGCTTATGTTCTGGTAAACAACAATAACAACGTCCAAATGTGGTTTAATTTGTTCAATTGAACGGCGCAAATGCTCATCGCCATCCCAAACATTCCAAATGCCTGCAAGTTTATTCATAATTTGAAACGATTAAATCAATAAAGTAATTAAACGAGGCCACAATTAAAATGGTCGGTATAATGTCAGCATTAAAACCAAATAAAAATGGATGCCAGAACAATGTGTGTAATGAGGCCATGCAGGTTAAACATAAACAAATTGGCTTTCCAAATATCTTTGGCAATTTATCTGCAAATCTTTGGATAAAATATAAAATATTACCATGTCTGGTTGACCTATAAAAGCCAAAACATAGTAAACTAATTATAAAAGCGTTGTATATCATACAAAAAGTGTTTTCATTTCGTTTGGAACGTATTGCGGGAATATAAATTCATGCGGATGCTTTGACATTAAATAAATAATGTTTTTGCGTTGCTGCTCCCACTTCTTATTATTGCCATAATTCTTAGTGCGGTCAAAATCCGAATGCGGGATGTATGCCATCAATCTAATAAAATTCTTTTTTATACCATTTCTGGTCAAAGAAATATATAAATCGGTGTCCTCTCCGCCATATCCTTTGATATTTTCATCATATCCCATAAAATCTGAACGCTTAACGATGCAATTCCCAGAACAATCTGGCTCTCCAGTGTAATAATTGCCGTCTTTTAAATCTAAGCTATCAAAAAATGTCGGGTCAAGTAAGGTGTCCGCATCGCAAAAGAAAATCCATTCCTCGTTAGTTTCAGCAACCCCCAAGTTTCTGGCCTTTGATAAATGAAAGTCTTTTGCGGCCGTCAGGCTCGAGCGGATTCCATTCTGTTGGCAATATCTAAATGCCATTTCATCGCCGTAACAAACAACGAATATCTTTGATTTATCTTGAATAGTTGCAATGCACTTTTTTAAGTGTGGCAATCTATCTTTGCAAGTTATAATTATATCCATAAAATTCCAATGCCACCCCAGTCAGAACCCTCAATAAATTCGTCATGCTCTTTGCCGTCTTTAATTTCATTCCAGAATTTATCCACTCGACAAAATAATTCTCTGTGAATTGGTGTGTCTAATATATCATGAAATGCAATCACTCCGCCTTTGCGCACGAATTTAGAATAAATTTCGAAATCTGCCTTAACTCCCTCATAAGTATGGTCGCCATCAATCATAAGAAAATCAATCTTTGCATTGCTATTGCCAAGTGCTTTGATTAATTCAGACTTTAAGTCTTTAGAGTCTCCGATTAAATAGTCAACGCCATCAATGTTTGAACGTTGAGCAATATCAATTGAAATCACTTTGTCAAACAATCCTTTGTAAGCATGCAAGCATCCGCCGTCATAACTGCCAATTTCAACTGCAATCTTTTTACTCTTCATTGAGTTTAGCGCATGCAATAACTCTTCAAACTCTAATGGCTTTTGTTGCGCCTTATTTTTTAGTGCTAACTGGACTAACGTTTTCATATTCTAAAGTGATTTTTTTACCTATTATTTTATTTAATTTTTCTGCCTGCTCAACGCTCATAATGTAGTCATTCAAATACATTTTTTTAACAACTTCCATATAAAGGCCATTGTCGTCTTTTTTTAATGTGCCTTTAATTTTCATGCCTTAAAGATTATAAAAAAAATACCCAACTGAATTAAAATTGTGATAATTGTTTTAGTATAATAAATGCGAGAGCCGCCATATTCCTTAAAGAATTTCCAGTCTTTTTTATAAATACGATTATAAGAAAGCAACACGATAAACGCTAAAATTATTTTGTAAATGTTCATATTGTTCTGTGATGGTTAAAGTAAGCATTTGCGCCCATACCCCATTGGCAAGGCGATGTATTCAATTTAATATTGTATTTGACCGCTAAGTTGGTTAAAATAGATTGGTCGTGTCTATGGCCTTTAAAACCGCTCAACTGATAATCTGGATTGAACTCATCATTGACCAACATTAATTGCGAGCATAGGTTAAAATATTCCTGCACAAATGCTCTGGTCTCTGGTGTATTTCTATAAATTTGGATTGCTGCATTCGCTTGTAATTGGTCTGGCATGCAAACAACGCCCATGTCATAATATGTCTCAGATTTGCACCAATCAACATGCCTTTGTCCGTTATGAAATAGCTTTATATTTTCGCCCTCTTTTATTAAATCTTTTGGATTCTTTAAGCATTCAATTGTTGAGTCCAGATACATTACATATTCCCCCTCGTCAATTATGCTCAAAATGTAGTCAATCAAATATGGTTTCCAAAGCCACCAACCATAACCTCGAGACGAATAAAGATGCTCTGGGTAAGCATCAAAAAGCATTTCAACACTCTTCTCGTTAAACGTTTTTGTGTACATAAACCTGCTCATTGATTTATGGAGTTTATCGATAGCTTGCTGATATTCTTTTGTCCCGAAAGTTATGCAGATTGGCATTTGCTTTTAATGTAATTATAAATGTTTAAGTCGCTAAAATAATATTCTTTTTGCTCTTCTACAAGTTTTTGCGAATCGCCATA
>Ga0209599_10000334_pt1 | contig 32566 bp, 35 predicted proteins | sample Shrwel_input2_FT_FD_187534 | JGI IMG/M metagenome (GOLD analysis project Ga0209599, IMG submission 187534) | Subsurface microbial communities from deep shales in Ohio, USA - Utica-3 well 1 S input2 FT (SPAdes) (version 2) ...
ACGCCCGTCATTGCCAACGTACCCTTAGCCATTTGCTCTAATGCCATTCTATTGGTCAACAACCATGCTAAATGGCCATTAGGCATTAAACTGGCTAAATAACTTAAACTTTGTTGAATAATTGTGGCACAAGTTACGCCATGCGGGTCAAAACCTGCCACATGCGCCATTGGTGGCCAAATATCCACGTCTTTATTAGCCAATAATTGAGTCATTGCTTGTTGGCAACGGTCTACATCTTGGTTGGCAAATTGCCATATATTGACTGCATGAAATACTTCATGTGCGCCGCCATACTGCCCTGCACCTACCGCCAACGCCGCCATCAAACAACCTGCTGCAGTACTTCCCCCCACGCCACCATTCATGGCAGCACGAATGCTATGATCTCTTGGCCCTGCATTGGCCACAACAATCGCTAATTTATCCAACAATAGGGCTTGATGCGGGTTAGGCCGTTCACCTTTAAATAATAAATAAAGATATTCGCTATACGACGCTTTGGCTAAAATATCACCATATACATCATAACCATGACAAAGTGCTTGTTTGGTCGCAAAAGGATTATCCGCTTCTGGCTGCTCTTGCCAAATTGCGGTTTGTAAGACGGGTGCTTGGCTCATTATGCTGCTCCTGTTAACACTTTCATCCGTGCGCCCATCGGTGGCACTTCATCTCTATCTATCACCACATCTAACAAACACGGTTTATTTTGCGACACTAATAATGCCATATTTAATGCCATTAAATCGTCCATACTCTCAATCCGATAAGACTTTAGCCCCATCGCTTGTGCCATCAGTGCAAAATTAATGCTGGGTAACTCATGGCCTATGGACTCACCACCGCTTAATTTTTGTCCATGCCTCACCATCCCCAAAGATGAATCATTGAGTACCACAAATAACACATTCAGGTTATGTTGTAAGGCAACGGTAATTTCTTGACCACTCATTAACATACTGCCATCACCTGTTATACACACCACAGGTTTACCTTGTGCGCCTGCGGCAACGCCGACCGCCGCACCAATTGCCCAACCCATTGAAGCAAAACCAATACCAATATGAAATAAGGTTTTTTTGGCATCAAAACCCGTAGGACGGCGACAGTTCCAATAATGAATACCCCATAAAAAACTATTACCACTATCAAACAACACACGAGTATCATCTGGGCAAACATCACTTAAATAGGTCATCAATGCTTGCGGTTTAACTTTTCCAGCTTGCAGTAGACATTTTTCAGGATTTTGAATCAACAAATTAGCAGGTAAACCATATTCATCTTGTTGAATCAGCCATTTTTTACGAGCCTTGTTACGTGCCAATAACTCCACAAAGGGTTTGAGCATTAATTCTAATGACCCCAAAATACATAACTTAGCCATATAAGAACGGCTTAAATGTTCAGGATTATTAGATAAATGAATCAAACGGTTGGACATAATGGCACTACCATCCCAACCGCTGGTTGATACTTCGTCTAAAGCAGTGCCTATCACCACGACCCGCTCGGCATTTTCGGGCTGTAAGGCAATTCTGGCACTCTCATGACCTGCAAAACCAAACACCCCACGATAAGAAGGATGAAAATTATTAACCAAACCTTTAGCGCGTGGCGTAGTGACAAATAACCAATGACGACTCTCGATGAGCGCAATCAAAGTATTAATTGCCCCTGCTGCTCCTTCGCCCAATACTACGGTCACTTTTTCTTTGGTGGCTAATTCTTTCAGCACCAGTTGCATCGCTTCTTGACTAGGAACAACTTCATGATTGATAAAGGCGCGCATATTGCCTTGAAGATGCACATCTTCCACCTGCTCACGCATTACATCCAACGGCACACTCAAATGTACTGGGCCGGGACTATTGCTACGGGCATAACTCATCGCTTGTAATAACTTAGGCTCTAGCTGTGCCGAGTGGGAAATTAAGGTATTAAAACGGGTGCAATGATTAAAAATTTCAACGGTATTTACGCCTGTACAAGAGCCATCTTGTAATGCCCCTCGACCAAATTTTTCGATAGAAGTTTGCGCCGAAATCACCAATAACGGAATGCTGTCAGCATAAGCACAGGCTACGCCTGTTAACAAATTGGTCGCGCCTGGCCCAGCAGTGGCACAACATACGCCAATCTTTCCCGTTTCACGCGCATAACCTTCGGCCATAAACGCTGCGCCAGTTTCGTGACGAGCAATAATACTTTTAACGCCGTTATTACGTTCGCTGCGCGCTAAGGCATTATAAAATGGCTCAATACTGCCACCAGGCACACCAAAGACATACTCCACTCCCCATCGCTGCAAATAATTTAAAATTAAATCACCATTTTCCATCATTTTTAACCACCAAATTATTATTATAAAACAATAAGTTAGGAATTTTTATGCTAAAATTTTCCATGCGGTATCTAACGCTACTTTTGCTAAAAGCGCAATTTATTTATTGAGTTTTTAATGATGACTTAGGACAGACTGAAGACATAGAAATATTCTATTAAAGTTTCACGATTTGAGTGTTTATTTTTAGCCCCTTAGCAAATAGTGTCGATACCGTGTGCCAAGTAAATTGTGTTAAATCGGTATTGGCACATTGCTTGGTACTATGAGTTAAAGCACACATCACATAGCCTTCTCGGGTTTGATAATTATAAGCGGTCATGGATGGTTGAGTCACAGCACCTTGCACAGCAACCACTAATGCCCCTTGGCTTTTGTCATATTGCACCAAAGGCAACTCAAGCTGCTCTGCACCTAAATTGACACGCACCATTAAACGATAATTTTCGAGCAATCGCGCATCTTGCTCAGTGATGTTATGAGGAGGATAGGCTTGCAAAGTTAACAACTGCCAATGACTGACATATTTATCTTCTATATGTATCACACGGCTAAACGGTCTAAACAACTGCTGATGTAACGGTGTAATTAACGCATCATTAACGGGTGCTTTATAGGCATAAGCTAATACACACGTCCAACGGCGACATAACTCAGCTACAGGGCTTTCGGGCATTAAACTGAGTTTCCAATCTGCTTGAATTTTGAGCATTGACTGCTCAGCATTGAGGCGAATCATAACGGGCGTTTTTTGCAGGGCTTGCGTTAAAGTCATTAACACTGATGATTGACTCCCTGAGATAACGTGTCCTTCTGCTGCCGAAACTATGCCACGTTGCACCTCGCTCATCGTAGCTTGTACAGGTACGACCACATTGCGTGTGGCTTCTGGCTTTGGTGTGGATAATAATTGCGGCTGTTGCTCTAATTGGCTGAGTTTTTGGCGTAATAATTGATTCTCTAAAGCGAGTTTTTGTTGTTCTAGCTGCTGTAATTGCTGATTCATGGTTTGATTATCTTGCGCCAATTTTTCTAAAGTACGGCTTTTGTTAGCATCAAACTGTAAAGCACGTACTCGCTCTTGCAAAATCGACTCATCAACATTGGCACGCGCACTCAGTAACAACTTTTGCTGACCATTGGCGGTCAATTCAAAACGCTCTGCCAATACCTCAACTTTTACAATCGCCGCACTGATTTGGTTAATTCGTTCTTCCAGTTGTTCGTTAAGAAGCTGGGTATGGCCTTGGATATAAGTGCCTGCCTCTTGCATGGCTTGTAACTGAATTTGGCTCAATGCGTGTTGTTTGGCGGTTAAACGGCTATCGTTATCACCCAACAAATACTGGGTTTGATAGTCTTTTGTCCATGCCCACACCCATTGTGGCAAAAGTGCCAAATACACACACCAGCCCAAACACCAATAGATATTCATGGCGATTAATCCTATGACTTATGCGATTATCGCTTATTTGCTCACAAAACGCGCTAATTTCGGTGAAATGCGTAAGTCCTAAATTATTCTCCCTCTCCTTGAGGGAGATGGTGAGAGTTATTATTGTTGTTTTTGGCTTTGACGCTGTTGTAAACGCCGCTCTAAATCGGCAAAGGCTTGTTTAGTATCATTATTTTGTGTCTGCTGTTTTTGGCTTTGCAACGCCTTGTTAAATTCGGCATAAGGCAATTTGAGTAAGGTATAGGCTTGAAACTCACCATTCACCGCTTTTACTTCTTGTTTAACCACTTCAAAACCGACCACTGACACATAATTAACCAAAGACTGAATCAAACTTTGATAATAACTTGAGGAATTAGCCCCTGCATCTTGCTGCATCGCTTGTTCGCTACCTGCCAGCTCCTGATTGTAGATTTTGGCCAAACCATATTGGGCTTGCAATTGGGCTTTTTTGATGGCGATTTGTACTTTGTCACTTTCGGCGACACCTAGAGCATACACGCCTGTATGGTCGGGACGAGGAGCGGTCATTGCCCATGCAGGAATGGCATCTATGGTTTTTTCGGCTTGGTGTTGCGCTGCTTCGCGGCGTTGTTTTTCGATGTGTAATTGTTCTTTAGCCAAACTTTTGCTGTCGGGTGTGGTGCTACAGCCTGTTACAACATAAGCCATAATCGCCACAGCCGCTAATTTTTTAGTGAGTAATAACATGATGATGTCCTTGCGTTTTTAGTTTTAGGTATTGTCTAAAAAGCAAAGGACGTGCCAATTAAAATTTAATTAAAAATCAACGTACTAGAAAAATAAATAATTTTTATTTTTGGATAATAGACATTTTATGACGGGATTATAAACAAAAATTGTAGTAGGGGCAGGTCTTGTACCTGCCCCTTATTTTATGGATGAAGTCTTAAGACAACCAATCTTTGACACTATCAAAAAACGATTTTTTGTTAGGTGATTGTTTGTCGTTGCCTTCTAAGCTATCGTGAAACTCACGCAATAGCTCTTTTTGTTTGCTACTTAAATTGACAGGTGTTTCGATAATCACGCGGCACAACATATCACCTGCTTCATAAGCACGTACAGGTTTTACCCCTTTGCCACGTACTCGAAACACTTTGCCCGTTTGTGAGCCTTCAGGGATTTTGAGTTTAACCCGACCATCTAAGGTTGGTACTTCAATATCCGCGCCCAAAGCCGCATCAACAAAACTAATCGGAATTTCACAGTACAAATCTGCACCATCACGTTTAAAAATATGATGGTCTTTAACAGCTACTTGTACATACAAATTACCTGCGGGCGCACCGTTAGCCCCTGCTTCACCCTCACCCATTAAGCGGACTTTATCGCCTGTATCTACGCCTGCAGGAATAGTCACTTCTAGGGTTTTTTGCTTATTGGTACGACCTTCGCCATGACACGCATCACAAGGGTCTTTAATCATTTGCCCTTTACCACGACAGGTAGGACAAGTTTGCTGTACCGTAAAAAAGCCTTGCTGCATCCGCACTTGACCCGCACCACCACAAGTACGACAAGTGGTCATGCTTGAGCCTTTTTTAGCACCTGAGCCGTCACACACTTCACAAGGAGCAGCCGTAGTAAAACGAACTTGCTTTTTTACGCCTTTAACCGCTTCTTCGAGGGTTAATTCAAGGGTGTATTGTAAGTCAGCACCACCACGTTGACGACTACCGCCACCGCCACGCTGGCCACCACCACCAAAAATATCACCAAAGGCTTCAAAAATATCACTAAAGCCACCACCACCGCCAAAGCCGCCGCCACCAAAACCACCGCCGCCCATATTCGGGTCAACGCCCGCATGACCATGACGGTCATAAGCAGCACGTTTATCGGCATTTGAGAGAATTTCGTAGGCTTCATTAGCCTCTTTAAATTTTTCTTCGGCTTCTTTGTTATCGGGGTTACGGTCTGGATGAAACTTCATCGCCAGACGGCGATAAGCCTTCTTGAGCTCTTCTTCGTTGGCTGTTTTGGCCACACCCAAGACTTCATAATAATCGCGTTTCGCCATTTGGCTATTCTCCGCTAAAATGACAAACGCCAAATAAAATTGGCGTTGGAAAATTCGAGTTCCCTCCCCTAATTTAGGGGAGGGCTAGGGTGGGGTATTTTATTAACCCCCTCCCAACCTCCCCCTTGTCAGGAGGAGGAGTTTTAGCAATTTACTTCTTGTCGCTAACGTCTTCAAACTCAGCGTCAACTACACCGTCATCGGCCTTGTTTGCACCTGCTTGTTGTGCGTCTGCACCGCCTGCTTGTTCAGCCGCATAGAGTTTTTGCATTAACGGCAAGGATGCTGTGCTTAAGGCTTCGGTTTTGGCAGTAATGGCATCTTTGTCGTTACCTTTTAAGGCTTCCTCCAAATCTTTCATGGCTGCTTCAATCGGTGCTTTTTCGGCTTCGGTCGCTTTGTCACCTAAGTCTTTTAAGGTTTTGCGAGTAGCATGAACCAAGTTGTCGCCTTGATTACGCGCTTCCACTAACTCACCAAACTTTTTGTCTTCTTCGGCGTTCGCTTCGGCATCACGCACCATTTGCTGAATTTCTTCTTCACTCAAACCAGAGTTGGCTTTAATGACGATGCTTTGTGCTTTGCCTGTGCCTTTGTCTTTGGCTGACACATTCAAAATACCGTTAGCATCAATATCAAAGGTGACTTCGATTTGTGGCATTCCGCGTGGTGCAGGAGGAATATCACTTAAATCAAAACGTCCCAACATTTTGTTTTGCTGAGCTATTTTGCGCTCACCTTGGAATACTTGAATAGTCACAGCGGTTTGATTGTCATCGGCAGTCGAGAATACTTGCGATTTTTTGGTAGGAATCGTGGTGTTTTTCTCGATTAACGCGGTCATAACGCCGCCCATGGTTTCAATACCGAGGGTTAATGGAGTCACGTCTAATAACAATACGTCTGTTACGCCACCCGACAATACCGCGCCTTGAATCGCTGCACCTACGGCTACCGCTTCGTCTGGGTTTACGTCTTTGCGTGGCTCTTTACCAAAAAACTCTTTAACTTTTTGTTGCACTAAAGGCATACGTGTTTGGCCACCAACCAAAATTACGTCAACAATTTGGTCAACACTCAAACCAGCATCTTTTAAAGCAACTTTACACGGTGCAATGGTGCGCTCAACCAAACCTTCTACTAAGGCTTCTAACTTGGCGCGGGTCACTTTGATGTTAAGGTGTTTTGGCCCTGTGTTGTCTGCCGTAATGTATGGCAAATTCACATCGGTTTGTTGTGCCGATGACAATTCAATTTTGGCTTTTTCGGCAGCTTCTTTTAAACGCTGCATCGCCAACGGGTCGCCTTTAAGGTTGATGCTTTGCTCTTTTTTAAACTCATCGGCTAAATAGTCGATTAACAACATATCAAAGTCTTCACCACCTAAAAAGGTGTCGCCATTAGTGGCCAATACTTCAAACGATTGTTCGCCATCCACATCAGCAATGTCGATAATCGAAATATCAAATGTACCACCACCTAAGTCATACACCGCGATTTTGCGGTCGCCTTCTTTTTTGTCCATACCAAAAGCTAAGGCTGCGGCGGTTGGTTCGTTGATGATACGTTTAACATCTAAACCCGCAATACGGCCTGCATCTTTGGTTGCTTGACGTTGGCTGTCGTTAAAATAAGCAGGAACGGTAATAACCGCTTCGGTAACTGGCTCGCCCAAATAATCTTCGGCGGTCTTTTTCATTTTTTTCAAAACTTCGGCGGAAATCTGTGGTGGAGCCATACGACTACCACGCGCCGATACCCACGCATCACCGTTATCGGCGGCGACAATTTCGTAAGGCACCATGTTGATGTCTTTTTGTACTACATCATCTTTAAATTTACGGCCAATTAAACGCTTAACGGCAAATAACGTGTTTTTAGGATTGGTTACGGCTTGGCGTTTGGCACCTGCACCCACCAAAATTTCGTTATTGTCGGCATAAGCCACAATCGAAGGCGTAGTACGTGCGCCTTCGGCATTGTCGATAACTTTAACTTTGTCGCCTTCCATCACAGCAACACATGAGTTGGTTGTACCCAAGTCAATACCAATAATTCTGCCCATTTTTTTGCTCCTCAAGCGGTGTAAGACGGTGCTGTAATAGCCTCTCCGTCACGATGTAAGTGAAACGATAGCTGTATCGTTTTCATGTATCTGATATGGCGATGACCTTAGCTTTTTCAAGGTCTTTTTTATTGTGCAACCACAACCATTGCTGGACGCATCAAACGTCCCGACAAGGTATAACCCTTTTGAAACACCGTCACGACCGTATTGGCAGGAGTCGTTTCGCTGGCGGGTTGAGTGGCTACCGCTTGATGAAATTCGGCACTAAAGGCTTGACCAGTTGGGTCAACGGCTTCAACACCAAACTTCTTTAAACTTTCTAAAAATACTTTTAAGGTTAGCTGTAAGCCTTCAAGCAAATTTTGGTTGGCTTCGTCTTTGGGCGCAGCAACAATGGCTCGCTCTAAGTTATCGACCACTTCTAATAAACTATTGGCAAATTTTTCGACACCGTATTTATGCGCGTTACTCACTTCACGCTCGGCACGACTTTGAATATTACGAATCTCAGCTTGAGCGCGCAGTTGATTATCTTTGAGTTGCGCTTCTAGCTCGGCAATACGTGCGCTTAATACTTCAACTTGAGTTTCGGTGACTTCCAAAAACTCTTGTTCAGTTTGAGCATCAATTGCATCGGTTTCGGGGGTTTGTGGTTCGGACATGGTAAATTCCCTCCATAAATGAGTTAATCAAGCAAATAATTTGCAAATTTAATGGGGGTATTACGTCATTATTCAAGCCCTTCCCCTATTGCATCCACAAAAAGTCGGGTTATTATCGCGCAAACTTTTTTACTTATGTCTTAGGCTCACATGCTCACTCATTTAGCCATTAAACAATTTACGCTAGTCGAAAACCTTGAATTAGATATTCAGACGGGTTTTACCGTGATTACAGGCGAAACAGGCGCGGGTAAATCTATTTTGTTAGATGCCTTGGGTTTGTGTTTGGGTGATAAAGCCGATGCTCAGGCAGTACGTCATGGGGCAGACAAAGCCGAACTGATCGCCTTATTTGATTTAAGCCAACAGCCGCAGGCGCAAGCATGGCTAACCGAACGTGATTTGGCACAAGAAAACGAATGTAGCCTACGGCGTATTGTCTATAAAGAAGGCCGTTCTAAAGCATGGATTAACGGTACGGCAGTGACTTTAAACGAACTCCGCGCTTTGGGTGAATTGCTAATTAACATTCACAGTCAACATGCCCAACAAAGCCTATTAAAAAAAGAAACGCATCGGCAGTTATTAGACAATGTGGGCGGCTGGCAACCCTTAGTTAATGACGTGGCACAAGCCTATCAAACATGGCTTAGTTGCAAGCAACAGCTAAGTCATAGTCGTGCCAATCATGCAGCACAACAAGCGCGTTTAGAGCTCATTACCAATCATTTGGAAGAATTAGAAAAGCTGGCGTTAAAAGCAGGTGACTACGAAATCTTAGAGCAAGAACATGACCGTTTGGCCAACTTTGAGGCTTTAATGCACGACAGTCAACAAGCCTTGAGTGTGTTAGATGAAGGTGACAATCCCATCAGTCGGCAGCTACAACAAGCCTTACGTTTTTTAGAAAATCATCAAACGCGTGACTATAGCTTGGCACAAATTTGCACCAGCCTAAACTCGGCTTTGATTGAAGTTAAAGAAAGTAGCCGTGAATTGCATCATTTTTTGGCTGCACAAGAGCTTGACCCTGCGCGTTTAGCATGGTTAGAAAGTAAAATTAGCGAAGCACAGCGTTTGGCGCGTAAACATAAATTACTCGCTCATCAATTACCCGAACTACAACGGCAATTACTCGCCGAACAAACTCAGTGCCAACAAGCCCAAGACCTGAGTGCCTTAGAAAGTGCGTTACAGACAGCAAAAGCCCATTATATGCAGCTTGCACAACAACTGAGCCAACAACGCCAAGCCCTTGCACCACAAATTACCCAAAAAATCAGCCAACATTTACAGGCATTAAGTATGCCTAATACGCAACTGAGTTATGCTTTTAACACCTTAGACAAAGCAAGTCGTGAGGGTTTAGACGATATTGAGTTGTTATTTAGTGCCAATTTAGGCCAAACCTTACAACCTTTGGCCAAAATTGCTTCGGGTGGCGAGCTGTCTCGTTTTGCTTTGGCTGTGCAAGTGATTCAAGCCGAGCATAGTGCCGTGCCTGTTTTGGTGTTTGATGAGGTGGACGTGGGGATTAGTGGCGGTACAGCCGAAGTGGTGGGCAATTTATTACGCACTTTGGGTGAACGCGCACAAATTTTGTGTATTACCCATCAACCCCAAGTCGCGGCAAAAGGCCATTATCATTGGCAAGTGCAAAAATATAACCAAGATAATAAAACCCTGAGTCGGGTGTTAGATTTATCGCGTACACAGCGTATTGAAGAAATAGCGCGGATGTCGGGCGGTTTGATTGTTACCCCCGAAACCTTAAAACATGCGGAGAGTATGTTGGATACCAACAGCTTCTGTACACCATCTTGACCTTGTAAATACATTATAATTACAATAAACCGATGAGCAATCTATATTTTGAATGGGATGCAAACAAAAACGCATCTAATATCAACAAACACGGTGTTTCTTTTGAAGAGGCAAAAACGGTGTTTTCTGACGAGTATGCGCGACTTATCAACGACCCAGACCATTCCTCGTCAGAAGAGGATAGATTTATCTTACTTGGTGCAAGCATAGACTCTAAATTATTAGTTGTTTGTCATTGCATTAGAGAAGAGGACAGAATTCGTATTATATCGGCTCGTAAGGCAGACAAACACGAACGTAAAACATATGAGGCTTATCGTTATGCGTGAACATTATGATTTTTCTGACTCTGTGAAGAATCCCTACGCCAAAAAGCTCAAAAAACAAGTCACTATTCGGCTTGATGAAGACACCATCGACTACTTTAAAGAGCTAGCTGACGACAAAGGTATTCCCTATCAAAGTTTAATCAACCTGTATTTGCGTGACTGCGCCCAATCGCACCGTGAGTTAAAAATGCAGTGGGGCTAAAACCAGCCTACCCCCTTTAACTTCCTACAGATTGAGCAGTTCGCGTAGGGTGCAATAACACCTTTTGATAATGACGGAATATATTCCGCCTTAAGCGCGTTGATATGAACCCCTTGTGAAGTAGATTGCTATGTATGAATTTCATGGTTGGATTAGGTTGGCTGACTCTCCTTCAGAAATAGATGAAGGACAGCTTGATGAGAAATGTGAGAGGCTAAAAAGCTTTCTATCTAGTATCAGTTGGTCAAGCGGCAGGGTTGAGTTATTGTTAACAAATGGTGTTTATACTCTAATTTTACATGCTGTACCTAATAGGCGAAGAAGTGAAGCCCAAGATCTAGTTAGTATTATAAATAAGGTCATTAGCGAGTTTAAGGGTGCTTACGGTGTCATATATGAGTATGATGAACTGACAAACACTGAATATGGCAGGGGTGTGTTTTCAGTAAAAGTAATAAAACGAGGGCGTTGCGAGTTAGCATTGGATCCTTTTTTGTCTCCGTTAGCCCCTGCTGCTCAAGATCTTTAGCTGTCTTAGCCTGTGCGTAGGGTGCAATAACCAAAAGGCATTTCATCTTTTGATAATGACGGAATATATTCCGCTTTACGCGCATTGCACCCTACGCCTGCTACAGCTCACTTTGTATCTCTAACCACACGCAAATTCAAGGTATAACTTTTATGCGCCAAACCATCATGGCCATAACCAAAATACATCGCCCACGCATAATCAGGCTTTTTATCTTCAATACTTGATGTCCAAAAACGACTACCCAAACCTTGCATATCGGTAAAAATATCCTCACGAATATGATAATAACGCGATACTTCTTTGGTCAGTAATGAGCTTAACTCGGCTAAGGTAGGCAAACGCCAATCATGAAAACCACACCAACCTTTGGTATTGATATAAGCCAACCAGTCATGGGTATTTTGCCCTTGATTAGCAAAACCCTCTGCCCCACCGTTTAATTGTTTATTGGGTTGCCACCACGTTAAATCGCTACAATTAGGAAACTTTTCTTCAACCGTTGGATTAACCGCCCACATTAAACCTGTATTTTCATCAATCACTGCCTGCCATTTGGGGGCAGTCAAAACCAATATTTCGCCTGTTGTACCAATTTTTTGCCAACCCGAAAAACGAGCTGCTAATTGTGCTAGCTCTTTATCTTGAGCATTTTCTTTAACCACAACAGGGCGTTCTAAATTTACAACTTGAGCAGACTTTTGCTGTAACTCTGGTTGTGTATCTATTTCATCAAGCAACGGTTCAGACTCAAGCACCACAGGTTTATAACGCTGTTGTCGCTCTTGTTGCTTACGTTGTAAGTTAATCTTTTTTTGCAAAAACTGTTGTGCGACCCGACAATTAAACAGCTCCGCCAAACCACTAATATCTTCCACTTCAACCACACTGATATATTGCTCATCACTGGCTTTGACTAAAGCATTAAAGAGCTTTTCTAAATCCTGTAAACCTTGTTTTAACGCGGTAGCCAATAGTGCGTAATCACGTCCTGCTTGTGGCACAAGCAAGGTATCAACCTCTGCTTGTAAATGGCTAAAATGATTTAATACCGTCTGATATTGAGCAAATAAAATACGAATCGGCTCTATCTGTTGTTGCGCTTTTGCTTGTAATAACTCATGCAAATACAAGCTAAAATCATGTGGACTCACAGTATGTGACATAGAGAAAATTCCTTCATCTACAAAGACTGACCAAGGTGTGATTTGTAAACAACTTCGCTATATTTATCAATTTTAGGTTTAAAAAAAGCATATAAATCAGCTATGTCTTGTAGTTTACGGTGTTTAATCTGCACATAATTTTGTTGTTTCAACTCTATAATTAACGCTTGCCGATAACACTCTACCAAAACCTGTTGTAAGGCTTGTTGCCATTCATCTTGACTGTTTTCGGGAAACCATCGCTCAGATACCACCAAAATCGGCAAAATACCTAATTGTGTACCATAACGACATAAATCACTTAAATCAGTCAATAACTCCATGTCTGGCCATAATTGCGTTAAGACCACAATATGCAACGGCTCGGCTTGCGGATACTCTTGAAGATAGGCATACCAAGTTTGCATATTTGTCGCTTGCAACAAGGTTTTACGTTGTTGGGCAAGCAAGCGTAGATTATCGAGCTGTTCTTTAAACATTTTTTTGTGATAAAACACACTTAATACAGAACTTGGCAATTGACTGGTATACACACATGCGGTTTTGAGTGAGGACTCATACAGACTAATATGAATTTGCTGACCTTGGGTTTGCTGCCACAATGACAACAAAATATTTTCTAAAAAGCGATAACTGAGGTCATGGGTTTTGGGCGTACATTGCACCACCATCGCTTGCTGATAGGTGATTGGCCATAACAAAGGCTGGCCTGTATTAAGTTTGCCTAAACGCCAAAACAAGGGTAAATGCGGCTGAGTTGAGACACTATCTAAAGCCAACGTCTGTGCGTTTATCATGTTAATCATTACTCCTGACGCAAACTACGCAATCGCTCGGCTATTTTAGCTTCTAAGCCTCTGTCTGTTGGTTGATAAAATAACGTATTTTTGAGTCTATCGGGTAAAAATCGCTGTCCTTTGGCGTGGCCGCCTTCGTCATGGTCATAACGATAGGCCGTACCATAACCTAAATCTTTCATCAATTGAGTGGGAGCATTGCGTAAATGCAATGGCACTTCTAAAGAACCCGTTTGCTCAATCGTCTGTTGCACTTGCTTAAACGCACTATACACTGCGTTACTTTTGGAGCAACACGCCAAATACACCGCCACATTCGCTAAGGCTAAATCTCCTTCGGGACTGCCCAAACGCTCATACGTTTGCCACGCTTCTAAGGCGATTTGTTGAGCGCGTGGGTCAGCAAGACCAATATCTTCAATGGCCATTCTCAACAAACGCCGCCCTAAATAGTTACCGTCCGTGCCACCGTCTAACATCCGTGCTAACCAATACAAAGCGGCATCAGGATTCGAGCCACGTACCGACTTATGCAAAGCCGAAATTTGCTCGTAAAACTGTTCGCCTTGCTTGTCAAACCGCCTAAAGCCTTTGCCCAAAAATTTGACTAAAACACTATCGTCTGTTGTGCCTTCGGCGCGGGCTAATTCATACACGGTTTCTAATAATACTAAGGCTTTGCGTGCGTCACCATCGGCAGCTTCGGCCAAACGCTGTAGCCAATGTGTAGGTAATGCGTCACTAGAAGCCGCTAAACCATGCTCATTATCGGTCAAAGCGCGGCTTAAAAGTTGCAACAAAATATCTGCTGATAAAGGTTTTAAAACCATAACCCGTAAGCGTGATAATAAAGCGGCATTTAATTCAAAAGAAGGGTTTTCGGTGGTTGCACCAATTAAGGTAATGGTGCCATCTTCAACATAGGGTAAAAGTGCGTCCTGCTGACTTTTATTAAAGCGATGGATTTCATCAATAAACAAAATAGTCCGTCTGGCCAACAAACCGCGTTGTTGCTGTTGCGCTTGCGCTATCGCCTCGCGTAAGTCTTTAACACCAGCTAAAACCGCAGATAATGCGACAAAATGGGCATCAACATATTGAGCAATCAACCGCGCCAATGTAGTTTTGCCCACCCCTGCCGTTCCCCAAAATACCAACGATGGGCATTGACCACGTTCTAATAACACCCGTAATGGCGCACCTGTCGCTAATAAATGGTCTTGTCCCAAAACTTGCTCTAAAGTCTGAGGACGCATACGCTCGGCAAGTGGTTTATAGTTTATCATTAGCAATAATACTCTAATTAGGACTTACGCGGTTATCGCTTATTTTACTAAATCCCTCACCCTCCGCTATCGCTCCTCCCTCTCCCTGAGGGAGAGGGTTGGGGTGAGGGTGAAAACGCGCTTATTTCGACTTCGCTCAACACAAGAATTGCAGTGAAATGCGTAAGTTCTATACTTTTAGGAACAGACTGTGAATAATCCAGAAAGCCCACAACACAGCCATGCTGTTGAACCATATAAACCGCGACCTAAAGGTTTTATTAACCCTAAAATCGTTAAATTAGTTTCGTTTACCTTAGTGTCGATTTGTCTATTTTTATGCACGGTATTAAGCATTTTGGCGGTTTGGGATTTTATTGTACAGGATGATATTATTTGGCGCGCTTTTTCGACAATGTTAATCGTCGCCTTAGCATCATGGACATTTAATGCCATCAATGAACGCTTCGGCGATTAACGCTTAGGATTTACATAGCTGTTGATAAAGCCTGCAAACAATGATGGGGCAAGACCAGATTTTGACTATCATCAGTGATAGGAGTCATATCAATACTAGGGGGTAAACTGTTGACTGTGCCAAAAATAGTCGCAAACGGCACATCGGCAGCATCTCGACCCACGCCAAAACGCACAAAGCCCATCGGAATAGATGTACCTGATGGGTCAAAAATATACCAACGGTCGCCCAAATAGACTTCAACATAGGCATGAAAATCGGGTGGGCCTAATACAGGATTAGCACCATAGTCCGTACCTGTCACAAAACGTGCAGGGATATTGACTGCTCGACACAAAGCAATCATTAAATGGGCAAAGTCACGACACACACCCACTTGCTCAATTAAGGTATCAATCGCGGAAGTGCTACCGTTAGAGGTATTGGGGGTAAATGTTACCCTTTTTTGTACCCATTCTTGAATCGCTTGGACACGGCTATAACCTTGCCACAAGTGACCAAATTCACGAATGGCTAATTTACCCAAACGGTCAGACTGACAATAACGGCTTGGATAAATATAGCTGAGTACCTGCATCGGCAAACGTGCAACTGGCACTTCGGCAATTTGTGCTGGCTCAGCCACATGATGATTAATTTCTACCACCGACTCATAATTGAGTTTTAAATGGCCGACATTGGCATGTAAACGCATATAACGATTACCCGTTGCTGCGTCAGTATAAATTTCGGGTTTAATATGCGTTTGACTTATCATGAGGTTTTCTTGCACCACACGTTGATAAGGCGTATGAGCATGATGAATGTTGAAAATAAAATCTGAGCCTTGACCTATGATTTCATAATTCAGTTCGAGAGCGAGTTTGAGTTTGACCATAACCATCTTAATCTAAAAACCACGTTGCATAACGTGGTACAAAACAAGACTTAAGCATGGTATTGCCTAAGTCATAAAAAACGATTATGGGCTGATGTAGCACAGACAACCAGCATTATCTGCGCTTTTAGTCTAAGATACGTTAGCGTTTGTTACGGCTGTTAGCTTTTTCTTGGCATTCAGCATTACTACAGATTCCATATAAGTGCAAAGCATGGCCTGTCAGGGTAAAACCTAAAGACTCAGCGACTTTGTGTTGCTGGGTTTCAATCACCTCATCATTAAACTCTAAAACTTTGCCACAAGTGACACAAACAATATGATCGTGATGTTCGCCTTGACTAATTTCAAATACCGAATGCCCACCTTCAAAATGATGACGCTCGACAATTCCTGCCGACTCAAACTGGGTCAAAACCCGATACACCGTGGCCAAACCCACGTCTTCACCTTGTTCTAATAAGGCTTTATAAACATCTTCGGCACTCAAATGGTGAACGGGTGAGTTTTCTAATAATTCAAGAATTTTGATACGAGGCAAAGTGACTTTTAAACCCGCTTTGCGTAAATCTTGATTGCTAAAGGTCATAACTCAATCTCTTGATGAAAAGTGCGTACAAATCTACTATCACAAGCACGCTGCAAAATAGTGTAGGATTATCGACTGTTGTTTTGACATGAACAAGAGAGGATTGCTTTCCGTGCGACAAAAACTGTTTCTAATTTCTTTATTATTAAGCACCTTGCTTGTAGGCGGCTGTAATGCTTTGCGTGTTTACACTATTGACCTACCACAAGGCAATCCGATTACCCAACAAATGGCAGCCAAGCTAAAATTGGGTATGACTCAATCACAGGTACGTTATGTACTGGGCAGCCCCATGATTACCGATACATTTAATGCCAATCGTTGGGATTATGTCTATCGTTTAAAAACGGGTACTTATGCGAAGGAATCGGGGATTAGTGACATTACAACCCCACATTTAAGCTTAATTTTTAATAATGGCTTGTTATCAACCATTAACGGCCTAGAAACATTAAGCCAAGAAAGTCCTGTGACGATTTTGAGTAAAGATGGTGGGCTAAGGGCAGAGCCGTTGTAAACTCAGGACTTACGCATTTCACCGAAATTAGTGCGTTTTGTGAACATAAAATCGTTGAAAACGATTGAAATGTGAGCAAATAAGCGATAACTGCGTAAGTCCTAAACGGTAAGTTAAAAAGTCAAAGTCACCACAATCAAATCGCTGTAAATGCCTGCTGGCACGTTTTGTCGAGCAGGAACACGGCCATAAATTGTAAAACTACGATTACGCACATTGTTGGCCTGAAAAAACTCTGTGCTAGCACTGCCATCACCTAAAATACGATTTCTTGCTGCATTACGATATAAATTGTAATTTAAACGGTTCGTACCATACATCATTCTTCTATTATTATAATTACCTATCCCTTGGCTAAAAGTGACGGTAATGGCCGCTCTTGGTAAACAACTCACATCTACCGTACCCGTACTATCCAAAGGGCTCATATTAAACACATCATAAGCCCCAAAATTAACACTGCTTACATTCAAGCTACATAGCGCATGGCTTAGTGTTGAAGCCAAGACCATAAATAACAATCCACAGACTTTGGCGTAATTCATGGCGTGATTCCTCGACAAATATGCGTCCCTAAATCGGGCAGGCTATTAGCTTGAGCGATAAAGTCGACTTCAAAAGTACATCGTTGATTTTTCCATACTGCCGTTAATACATTTTTTGCACTTAAACCTGTGATGTATAACTCACCACGATACCCCACAACAAACTCTTCCTTAGCATCTTGCTTGGTAACCAATGTACCTGCTGGTACTGGCTGACCGTTCTCGGATAATAAGGTTAAAGTCGCACCATAAGAACGTTTTACAGGGAACTCAACCACTACCCCACTGCGATAAGCAGGCACAACCTCCTGCTCTTGACTGGTTATTTCCACGTCAAAAGGTAAGTCCGAAGCATCTACACGCAACATATTTTTTTGATAGGGCTGCAAACGCGGAATTAATATCTTGCCCTGTTGATTAGTTTGACCAATTAACTGATTATTACTATAAACATTGATATTGGCCAAATCAGCAACTTGTGCCACCGCAAAACTGTTATCAATACGCCGCGCCCAAAACAGCTCTTTATTTAACCAAGCAACACTACCCATCATACTTAAATCAGTACCATAATGCTGATTTTGTTCTGTAGCACGCAAACGGTAAGTACCACGATTAGTTTGCCACGTCATGGCTGCCTGATTTTGTGCTAAGTCACCTGTTTCGGCGGTTAAGGCATAACCCAAACCACTCCCCAATGGCACACTTTTTTGTAAGGTAAATCGCTCACTTTGCTCATAAGGTTGGCTAGTGATTGACAAGTTTTGTTTATTAAATAAGGGGATACTAAAGCCAAATTGAGCTTTTTTGAGCCTAACAGGCTGTAACTCTTGACCCAACGATGCCACAATTGAACCGTAACGACCTAAACTTAAACTATAATTGGCCTGAATCCACTCTTCTTTACGGTTACTATAATAATCTCCATAACTATATTGCACACTCACTGCACCATACAGTTTAAACGGTGTGCTTAATAATAAACGTATCGAATCTTTTAAAGTGGCTTGCTCTGTACCTAATTGCACAAAATTTTGTGCCTGATGCTGTATCGTAGCTGCGATGTCCAAATAAGTAGATTGACGACTTAATGCCAAGCCTTGTGCATGACCTGCTCCCCGAGTATGGTGCCAACTATTAGCCAACCATGCTTGCATTGCGCCGCCCATTTGGGGAATAACAAATGCCGCTCCATAACGAATGGTTTGTTGTTGTTGTTGCCATTGGCCTTGAAACTCGCTAGTCAAGTTATTAAAAAGGCCTTGCCTATGTGACACAACCGCCAATAACGAGCCATAATTTGCACTTTGTTCGCCATAATGCTCACGCATAAAACCTGCTTCAACAGCATATTCTTGTAGACCTACTTTGAGTAATTCTGCACCTGCATAGTAAGGCAAGATAACCGTTTGCTCACGGCCTAAAAGGTCTTTAACCACCATTCTTGCTTCGCCTTGTCCCGATACGATAGGGATATCATTGATAACAAAATCTCCTGCTGGCACTTGTTGCGAGACACTTTTTATATCATTGATAAAAATATCCACTGTCGCAGGTAATAACGCCTGTCCTTTCATTTGTGGTAAAGGCAATTTGCTCATCATGGGCTGCAAAGCAAAATCACTTGCCCATTGTACTCCTGCAAAACGTACACTATTAGCCAATCCTAAACTACTCGTCACGCTATCACCCACCGTTAAAGAACTTAACTGGGCTAAATTTTCTTTAATCAGACTGGTGTTAAGACGTGTAACGTGGCGTTGGTGCTCTAAATGACGTATTAAAAATTGATTCTCCAATACCCCATGTTGATTAAACACCACACTATCCAAGAACAAATTAGTATCGGTTTGCTGTTGACTTTGATAAGCACTGGCTAATTCATAACTGACAAAAGCACCCGTTGACGCTTGTAGTGAAGGCAAAACATTTGGACTACTGGCAGATAATACCGAAGATTGAAACCATGATACATCAACTGTTAAAGCAATAGACAATTCGACATTATTGAGTTGATAGCTGACACCTTGCAACTCGTCCAAGTAATAATAATCTTGGTCTTGATAATGTACCAGACTACTAGTTGCAGGTTTTAGTCGCCAGTATTGCTGCCAATCTTGAGCGGAAATCAATAAACGGCCATCCGCTTGTTTCAAAAACAACAAGGTCTCTACGGAAGAAAAATTATTAACTTGAGCGGCTAACCAGAGTTCTTCAGGTGCTGTCTGTTGATTATTGGCGGATACAGATTGGCTAGTTATCACACAAACCAGCCAAAATAAGCGCAAAAAGGCAGCATGAGTGATTATTTTGTACATAATACTGCCAGCATCAATGTTTGCTTGATCATGCTGCAAGCTAATTTATTATTCTACAATCAATGCTGTATCTAATGCCCCAGCGTCAGTTTGTGCTTTAAGCATGACTTTGGTTCCCACTGGTAAAGAATGCTCTTTAATCTGCCATTGACGTTTTTGTTGTGGCAACAAATAAGCAACTGCCGTTTGCTTGGGCAAAGCCGACTGGTTTTCTGGAACAATATCAAAACTTAACATTTGCAAATGAGCCAAAGCCTGATTGTGTGCATGAAGAATGAGTTGTCCGTCTTGATTTTGTAAACGCCACGCAACATTAGGCTTGATGAGAGCAGGCGGCAACACAAACACAGGTAAACTCATGCGTAAAGCCACGTTCAAGCCCATAAAACCTTCTTTGGGCGGTGGCGGAACTTCTTGCAAAAACAAGCGATAACTGCCTTCTTGCGAGCCACTAGGGGGTTTACGTAAGCCCAAACGAATCACTTGTTTGGCGTTAGGTGCTAAAGTCAGTACAGGCGGATTGGCCAAAATATCTTTTGTCGGGCTAAAAACATCTTTGCCTTCTGCGTCTTGTGACCACTCTAACAACTCTAATTGCACAGTTGTTGTCTCTGCACCTTGATTAACAATAGTTAAAGAGCTGACCTTTTGTTTAGCCGATAAAGTGACGCGCACAGGACTGACCGAAAAAGTACCAGCCTCAACCACGCTACTACATAACATTAAAAAACTGCTAAAAAGCAAAGCCAGCCCCTTTCGGGACTGGCTAAGTAAATCAATCATAAAATATCTTTTAAATTAGAAAGTAACTGTCACTACGAGGGTATCAGTATATGAACCTACTGCCAATGTTGTTGCATCTTGGCCTTTAGGAATACGACCCAATACTGTGGTGTTGACTGCTGCACCTGTACCTGCGCCTACGAGGTTAGTCCATGCTGTGCTATAATCAGTACGATACAAGCCATAACTTAAAAAGGAACCACCATTAGCCATACGGCGTGTTGTAGAGAAATTGTCACCATTATCAATGCTGGTAGTAATAGAGGCATCTTTGGTACAAGTGGTTGTAATGGTTGATGTGGAATCTACATCAGCACCTGAGCTAGCGTTAGCCACAATAGGGTCGTAACTGCCAAAGTCTAAAGATGTAACACCAATAGTACAATTGGCAACAACTTCCGCTGTTACATCCATATTATCAGTCGCAGTAGCGGCATAAACATTAGCTACGCTTAAAGCCAACACCGAAGCCGCTGCTAAACGTAAAGTTTGTAATGTTTTCATGGTTTGTCTCTCTCATTGGTACTAAGCATTGCTTAGTAATCGTTATAATTTAATACACCAACGAAAGCTGACCAGCAAAGTATGAGTCAGTTTTACGTGTGGCGGCTCCGCTATCGTAGAGCTTTCAGCTCCTTAGACCGGTGGCTTTGCGTCCCCGCCTTTCGGTCGGGTATGCCGTTTCATCCGTCATCATGTGATTGTCATCACACGATTTAACTAACTTCACAATGTTCTTATTTTTGTAAAGTGGACAGGGTCACAATATCAACATTGCTTTTTTGACACAAGCCTCAAAATAACATTTCACGATAAACGGCAGTTTTTTGGCGACAAAAACACATCCTAACCAACTCGAACAATTCAAAAACCTTTTAAAATCAAGACTTAACTTTAGCCGCGCGCGCTTTTCGTGCTTCTTTAGGGTCGGTCAAGAGTGGTCGATAAATTTCGACTCTATCACCTGCTTGCACCAAACGCGTATGTGGATTTTTTTCAAGTTTGCCAAATACCCCAAAACTTGAATCGTCTAAATTTAAGTTGGGAAAGTAGTTGGTGATGTTTGATAATTGTGCTGCCTGATACAAGGTCGTTTGGGAAGGCACGCGCAAAGCAATAATTTTTTGTTGTTGTGGCAAGGCATACGCTACTTCTATCGCAATACCCTGCTCGCTCATAACACCATGCCTACTAACAACCAAAGTGCGATGATTGGTACCAGCAAACGAATAGCCACACGCCAAAGATTATAGACAGCTTCGCTACTAAAATTTAAGGCTTTGCGTACATGACTTATTTTCATTATCCAACCTGTCAGCAGTGCAAAACCCAAAATGGTCAATAACGCAACCACTTTTACAGCTTCATCAAATCCCACATATTCAGCAGCGGTGGTTGTGACTGCACACGCTAATAACACACTGCCCAAAGCAATCGGTTTTGCCCAACCTTTCGCTTGTAATTGCGCGCCAATGGCTTCGGCACAGACTGCCAAGGCAAAAATGGCACATAACATATACATCACTAAATAAATATTGCCTGTGGTTTGACCAACGGCTAAAGCAGCCAAACCCACCAGCGTTTGGGTTAACCATAAAGGCACAACTCTGGTCGAGGCTTTGACGGGTACAGGCACTTGCTGCATCAGTAACCACGCATACACGCCCGTAGTGCTGACCGTACTCATCAGTGCAGTACTGGCCACTAATTGCCATTGTTCAGGCGTTAATAAGATCAATTGCCAAATATGTGTCGCCGTAGTGGCATTGACTACTAAAGCAACGGGTACTAATACCCCAACAAAAGGCAATAAGCGTTTAGTGCCTACCCATGCAAAACCAACAGCAAAAAACATCACCAAGTAAGGTAAGGCTTCTTTGAGCATTAAGCTGGGCTGTGTCCATGCTGCGTTATGTGTCGCATGGTAACTAGCCTGCCCCATCAAAAGCAGCAAAGCTAAGATGGATAACGGAGCAAGCAATCGCCAAAAAGTAGCCGCATCGGCTTCTCGTGTGATAGGCACTAAACCCTCTAAAGGCAATTGTTGACTACGGCGCACAATCACGGCATCAACAAAAGCCAAAGGGAAGGCAGCAATCAACATAAATAACAACCAGACAGGCATCATACTTAATGCCACAGGCTGTGCTGTCAGACCCAAACTATGGGTTAAGGTAAGTGTAATGAGGGCAACCGCACTCACCGCAGATAAAGACGATTTCATAATATAAACTTTAAATAAGGGCTGTAACAGCAGCCAAATTTGACGATACTTGTTATTAACTTAACTCAACAGGTTGCAAACAGAAGGCAACTTCTTGTAAAAAGTTTTCCTGATGGACTAACTCCTCAAGTTGATGCTCAATTTCAACCAAACGCGTATCGCGGGTAGCATCTATCATTTGTAAATGGTCTAAGCGTTTAAGTTGATCATCAATACGTTTTTTGGCTTCTAAGGTTTGCTGCATCAATGGCACTAACACTTGTTTGCACCAACGAGAGGCATCTTCACGCGCTTTTTCATACACATTTTTTGCTTCACGCGCTAAAGTATCAAAAAAGTGTTCAAAGACTTTTTCTTGATTGGCCAACAGTGAACCAAAACGATTTTTATACGGTCCTGCCTGTTTTTCGAGTTCAGTAAACTCGTTAATGTATTGTTCAATATCAACATTTGGTAATTTGATATCAACTTTTTGCTCTAGTTGCTGCATATAACGCTGATAAATTTTTTGCGCTGTTTGTTCTGCAGCGTCCATTTCGTCACGTAAACGCCGTAAATCTAATTTTAAGCCTTGAAAAAAGATACCAATTGCCGCCGCCGCACCAAAAGAAACGGAATTATTCATTGACTCTTTGGCACGATTAAAATGCCAATCTAACTTTTCAATACCGACTAATTCGTTAATACGTCCTAAATGTTGCTCTAAAACCACTTTACCTTCTTGCAACACGCCTAAACGCTGATTGTGTTTTTCTTGCTCTTTACGCACTAAACGCGTTAAGCCGACTAATTCTACTTCAACATCTTTTTCATTACGGTTAAACAAATCAAATTCTTTTTGCAAGGCACTACGTTTTTCACTCAAAGTGACCAAACTGGTGTCAACAATTTCAATCACTTCTTTGAGTGTGACATTTTTTAGGGCTTTTTGCCGTGAGGTAATCACCGAAGTAGCCAAAGCATCTTCTAAATTAGCTAAACGACTGGTGTTATATAAATCATTATCATTATACACAAAGGAACGTGCGCCTTGACGCGCACTCAATGGTAAGACATTTTCGACAGGCAAATGCAGTTGTTGTGCCGAAAAACGAACCAAACGATTAAGGGCTTCTTGGACATCTATTGGATATAAAGCGTCTTCGTCTTCTAATAAATCAATTTTGTTGATAATTGCGTACAGCGCGGTATTACTACGCGCAGCTAAGTCTTTGACATGGTTATTCCATATGGCAAAGTCACTCGCGGTCACGCCGCAATCTGCTGACAAGACAAATAACAACGCATGGGCTTCGGGTAAAAAACTTAAAGTTAGTTCGGGTTCTAAACCTAAAGCATTTAAACCCGGTGTATCAATAATTGATAAGCCCATACGCAACAAAGGATGGTCGATGTTGATGAGTGCGTGTCGCCATGCAGGAATATGTACATAACCTGCTTTTTTAGAAGAAGACTCTAAAAACTGAATCTCAAAACCTAAACTTTCGGCTACTTGTATAGTCACTTCACGGGTTTTAGCCACTTCTTCAAAAGCACGTTGTAAAGACTGAGTATTACTTAAATCAAGGTCTAAATGCGCCCAATGTTCGAGTTGACGACGATAAGATGACAAGGCTATGGCACTACTACGGGTTTGAATGGGTAATAATTTAATGTAAGGGCCATTCGCTTGTGGGTCATAAAACACTTCGGTTGGACACATGGTCGTGCGGCCAATACGAGTGGGAAACAAGCGCATCTTATAATGTCGGCCTAAAATGGCATTGATTAACTCAGTTTTTCCCCGCGAAAACTCGCCCACAAAAGCTAACAAAATACGGTCGGTGGTAAAGGCTCGTAAAGCACGCGCCAAACGGTCATCTAAATCGACCGAACTTAAACCCTGCTCATGTAACCATAAGCGATAACGCTTTATCTCATTCGCGATAGATAATTTCCAAGCACTAAACGCTTGTATGCCTGTGAGGAGCTTGTCTCCTGTACGCACAACCTGAGTCACTCGGGAACTCCTTGCAAAATTTTTTTAATCGCTAATGGTAAGTGGGTCGCTTCTTTTATAAGTATGCGTTTTAGACGACTTGTTTGTCCACCTAACAATACAACAGACTGACGCTTAACTGCAAAAGTTTCAGCCAAAAATAGGCATAAGGCTTCGTTAGCTTTACCATCTACAGGTGGAGCATGTAAACGTAACTTTAATGCCTCAGCATGTAATCCTGACCATTCAGTACGTTTGGCATTGGGTTGAATATGTAGCAGCAAAATATAATCTGTACCTTGCTGCTGTACGGGTGACATATTATGCTAATCCTATACCCATTATCTGTCGCACCATCGCACTCAACAAAATTTGTACCACTTGTATTGCCAAAAATGCAACTATCGGCGACAAATCTAAACCGCCCATGGGGGGGAGTATTTTTCTAAACGGCGCTAAGGCTGGCTCAGCCAATTGGGCTACTAACGCACCAAATGGGGTATAACCAGGACTCACCCAACTTAATACCACACTAATAATTAATAACCAAAAATAAAACTCGGTAACCATATATAACAGTTGAAACAAACCGCCCAAAATCAGTAATAAAGGCGATAAAGTGCCATGCCCAGACACCACTGCCATTAAGGTCATACTGACCATTTGTAATAAAAATATCAGTCCTAATATGCCTAAATTCCAATTTTTAACGGGCGGAATTATTTGCTGTAAAGGGGTAATAATGGGCGCAGTCACTTTGACGATCCATTGTGAAATTGGATTATAAAAATCTGCTTTGACCACTTGCAATAAGAAGCGTACCCACAGTACACCTATCGCCAAACTAAATGCTGTTCCTATGAGCAAATTAGCAATTTGTGTGCTTGCACTCATTCATTACTCCTGATTGCCTAAAAGTTGGGCAAGTTGTTGACCCCTTGCTGCACAGGCAGCAAGGGCTTGACTAAACGTCTGTTGCAAATTGGCCGCATCAAAAGTGGCGATGGCTTGTTCGGTTGTCCCCCCTTTAGAAGTGACACGCTGACGTAGTTCGGCAGGTGAAACATCGGCAGTAATTGCCATTTGTGCCGAGCCAAGAGCCGTTTGCAAGGTTAAAGCACGGGCTGTTTTTTCGTCTAAACCCAATTCTTGTCCTGCAGCAATCATCGCTTCCATCACATAAAAAAAGTAAGCGGGCCCAGAGCCAGAAACAGCAGTGACACTATCAATCAAATGTTCTTGTTGCACCCACAAGGTCAAACCCACTGCACCCAAAATCGTTTCGGTTTGCTGCTTTTGGCTGACACTGACTTTATCGTTGGCATACAAACCTGTTGCCCCTGCTTGTACCAAAGCAGGCGTATTAGGCATTGCTCGCACGATACTCAACTCACCGCCCAACCACGCATCAATACTGGTAACCGAAATCCCTGCGGCAATCGAAATAATCAAAGGACGTTTTTGTTGCACGATAGTAGCCAACGGTTTTAATACTTCAGCCATCACCTGTGGTTTGACCGCTAGCACTAAAATATCGGCTCGTTGTACTACATCTGCATTATTAAGACTGGTAAATAATCCACGCTCTTTAAATACTTGTAATTGCTGCGCTTGACTATCTGCCAATAACAATTTTTTAGGCGCGTAGCCTTTGGCCAACAAACCACCCACTAAGGCCGAGGCCATATTGCCCGCGCCAATAAAACCGATTGTCATTGTCATCTATTTATACTCGTTGACCAAAAATAGCCGTTCCTACACGAACCATCGTGCTACCTGCGCTAATCGCGGCTTCTATATCTTGCGACATGCCCATTGATAGTGTATCAAAGACTTGTGGATTAAGCGTAGGTATTGTAGCAAGTAGATGTTGCCGTATTTTGGCTAATTGGGCAAAGGCTTGCTCATTACCCGCTTGGGGAATAATCATTAAACCGCGCAACAACAGCTTGGGCAAAGGCAAAATAGATTGTACTAATACCGCCAACTCATCCACTTGGCAGCCCGACTTGCTATCTTGATTATCAATATTGACTTGCAAACAGATATTTAACGGCGGTAAATGAGCAGGCCGTTGCGCTGATAAACGTTGAGCAATTTTGAGTCTATCAACACTGTGTACCCATGCAAAATGTGCCGCGACTTGAGCCGTTTTATTACTTTGCAACGCACCGATCAAATGCCATACCAGCGGCAAATCTGATAATTGCGCGATTTTATCAAGCGCTTCTTGCACATAGTTTTCACCAAAATCAACTTGCCCTGCGTGATAGGCGATTCTAATTGCTGAGGGCTGTTGATGTTTACTAACGGCTAATAATTGTACTTCATCGGCTTTTCTGGCCGATTTATCACATGCTTGCGCTATCCGCCATAGAACTTGTTGCAATTGTTGTGAAATTTCTTGCATTCTTGCACTATCTCGCTAAAAAAATTGCGTTACTATTAAACAAACTCAGCCGCGATACTCGCATCATTTTTATGAGTGTCTTATTTAAATAACAACATTGGAGTAAACAATGGATATTACCGAATTATTGGCCTTCTCTGCTAAAAATGGTGCTTCTGACTTACATTTATCGGCAGGTTTGCCACCGATGATTCGAGTTGATGGTGAAGTACGCCGTATCAACCTGCCCGCAATGGAACATAAAGACGTACATCGCCTTGTTTATGACATTATGAATGACAAACAACGCCGTGATTATGAAGAATTTTGGGAAACCGACTTTTCTTTTGAAATTCCCGGTGTATCACGGTTTCGGGTCAATGCTTTTAACCAAAATCGTGGTGCAGGTGCCGTATTTCGGACGATTCCTTCTAAAGTGCTAAGTATGGATGACTTAGGCATGGGCAAAATTTTTAAAGATATTAGCGATTATCCACGCGGTATCGTTTTGGTCACAGGGCCTACAGGCTCGGGCAAATCCACCACTCTTGCAGCAATGATTGATTATATCAATGCCAATCGTTTTGACCATATTTTAACCGTAGAAGACCCGATTGAGTTTGTCCATCAATCAAAAAAATGCCTCATCAATCAGCGCGAAGTACACCGTGACACACGTGGTTTTAACGAAGCACTCCGCTCAGCACTCCGCGAAGACCCCGATGTGATTTTGGTGGGTGAGATGCGTGACCTTGAAACCATTCGTTTGGCGTTATCTGCCGCCGAAACAGGCCACTTAGTCTTTGGTACTTTGCATACTACCTCTGCCGCCAAAACGATTGACCGTGTAGTAGACGTATTTCCTGCCGAAGAAAAAGAAATGGTGCGTTCTATGTTGTCCGAATCTTTACAAGCGGTTATTTCGCAAACGCTACTCAAAAAGAATGGTGGGGGTCGTGTTGCTGTGCATGAAATTATGATTGGCACGCCCGCGATTCGTAACCTTATCCGCGAAAATAAAGTGGCACAAATGTACTCGGCAATTCAAACAGGCGCGGGTATTGGCATGCAAACCCTTGACCAAGGCTTAAAAAACTTGGTCGCTAAAGGTGTTATTTCGCCTGCTGCCGCACGTTCTGCCGCCAAAGTGCCAGAAAACTTCTAAGCCGAGGTGGATGATGGAATTTGAAGACCTATTAAAACTGATGGTAGAAAAAGGCGGCTCGGATATGTTTATTACCGCAGGTGTACCACCTTCGGTAAAGATGAACGGCAAAATTGTCCCTATTACCAAAAACCCACTCAGTCCTGACGTTGCCCGCGAAGTGGTGATGAGCATTATGAGTGAAGACCAACGCTTGGAGTTTCAACGTACCAAAGAGTGTAACTTTGCGATTTCAGCGCGTGGTGTCGGGCGTTTTCGGGTGAGTGCTTATTATCAACGTAATTTAGCAGGTATGGTATTGCGCCGTATCGAAACCACCATTCCCACCGTTGATGATTTAAAACTCCCCGAAATTATCAAAGACTTAGCCATGACCAAACGTGGCATTATTATGTTTGTTGGCGCAACAGGGACAGGTAAATCCACCTCATTAGCGGCAATGATTGGTCATCGTAATGCCAATAGTCGTGGCCATATTATTACGATTGAAGACCCGATTGAGTTTTTACATTCGCATCAAGGCTGTATTGTCAGTCAACGTGAAGTGGGCTTAGATACTGAGTCTTTTGAAATCGCTCTTAAAAACACCTTACGTCAAGCACCCGATGTGATTTTGATTGGTGAAATTCGTACTCGTGAAGTCATGGATTTTGCCATTGCTTTTGCCGAAACAGGTCATTTGGTCTTAGCGACATTACACGCCAACAATGCCAACCAAGCACTTGACCGCGTGATTCACTTCTTTCCTGCTGACCGTCATAGTCAGTTATTTATGGATTTGTCGCTTAACTTACGCGGTGTTGTCGCGCAACAACTTGTGCCTACACCTGATGGCAAAGCGCGCCGTGCTTGTATTGAAGTATTGTTAAATACGCCGTTGATTAGCGACTATATTCGTAAAGGCGAAGTGCATATGCTCAAAGAGTTAATGCGTAAATCGCGTGAATTGGGTATGCAAACCTTTGACCAAGCCTTGTTTGATTTGTATAGCTCGGGCGAAATTACCTACGAAGATGCACTCAAACATGCCGATGCGCCCAATGATTTACGCCTGATGATTAAATTGGGTAATACGGGCGATTCCCGCTATTTAGACCAAGCAACACGCGGTTTAAGTATTCAAGGTTCGGAAGAGCGTTAAGTGATTGAGGGTGCAAAACCTTTGGGCTTTGCACCTTTTGAAAATGGCGCATTACAATGCGCCCTAAGCGAGCTTACTTGGTTTATGGATGTAGGCTGCGGCTTTAGCCCAGCACATTTAAATCAAAAAGCGGGGCAAAATGCCCAGCCTACGGCACTAAATTTATATTTTTTGTTGCGGTTTATCTTGCTCAATCAAACGCATTAAAGTGTCTAATTCGGTCTCAGAGGGCGAAGTTTGACTAAGGCGGACTTGTTGACTCACTTGTTGCGTAAGTTGTAAATTTTTTATATACCGCCGACAATTACGACATAACAACAGATGCAATTTAAATTGCAAACGCTGCCACCCTGACAACTGTTGGTCAAGATAGGCATCGGCTTGTTCTAGCACGTCTCGACATTTTAACATGGCAAACCTTCTTCATAATGGTTAATCACCGCCAACAATTTAAGTCGTGCGCGGTGTAACAACACACGCACATTCGCCTCACTCAACTGCAAACTCTCGGCAATCTCTTTAAACTCTAAACCTGACTGGTCTCTTAACAACCACACCAGACGTTGAGCTTCTGGTAGCGTTTCAGTCGCTTTTTGCAAAATTGTGGCTAACTCTTGCCGACCTAAAATCTCTTCGGGCGTTTCGGCCTGCCAATGCGCTAAAGGGTCGTGCCAATGACCACTGTCGTCAAAGCGCTCTGCCAACGGTACGGCTTCGGCCATCACTTCATCCAAAGAAATCGTCAACCGTGTTTTGTTATAGCGATGACGGGCATAGGCGGCGTTAATCACAATCCGCGTTAACCATGTTTTGAGTGACGAACGCCCTTCAAAATTAGGTAATGCTTTAAAAGCCAATAACCATGCTTCTTGGACAATATCTTCGGCTGCATCCCCTACAATCGCTCGTGCCACACTCATTAAACGCCCATGATGGTTTTGTACCAACTGGCGACAAGCAAGCGGGTCACGGCATAATAACTTGGCAATCAATGCTTGCTCGTCCATTATGTACTTTGCCTGAGTTTAGGACTTACGCGGTTATTTCGATGAAATGCGTAAGCCCTGAGTTGATAAATGAGCCAAGCATATAACAAAATCTCTACTATTGCTTGGATACGTTTCATTACTGGTTTGTTACAACGAGTATGTAATAATTTACACCGTGTACTGAGATTCTTAATTAACAATGGTTGATGGTTATGAATAAAAAAATTGCTTCTTTATTATTGCTGTTAAGCTGTAATCAGGCAATTGCTGCTGATATTTCCTTAACAATGCGCGCTGAAAAAGAAGTCCCTGTCACGATTCAAGGCACAACTGTTCCTATGCTCAAAGCCGTCAAACGTATTGCAGTAGGTGATACTTTGGTTATTACCTTAGGCTATCAAAATAACGAAGAAAGCGAAGCCTATAACATCAATATTGATAATCCGATTCCTGCGGGTACACGTTTTATTGCAGGAACAGGTTTTGGCAAAGGAGCAGTATTTTTAGTGTCTTATGACAATGGCACATCTTATGAAGAAGATATTCGAGTACACAACACACCTGTGACCCATGTTCGTTGGCGTTTTGAAAGCCTACCTGCCAAAGCCACAGGCGAGGTAGGTTTTCAGTTACAAGTCGAACGTGCAGACCATCAATTGATGCGTTAATTATCTAAAGTCACACTAAAACGAACCTGCCCTTGTTGGCTAGGTGCTAAACTACCCGTCATAGTCCATTGAATTTCTGGTAAACTTATCGTTGCCGTACACAAAGTTAAGTTTGCAGGCAATGGCAAAACACAACTTGCAACGGGGCTATGGGTAAACGCAGGGACACTGTCGTTAATCACAATATTGCTAATTATCTCTGTACCATTATTACTATAGGTAATGGTATAGGTAATCGTCTCACCTGGTAAAGCCACTGTTTTATCAACCGCTTTATGCAACGATAAAGTGCTTGTTCCTCCCACAGCAACCGTTGTTGTATCGGTACGAGTCAAGACTTCGGTCACAGTGGGGGTTAAAACATCATAAACAAAGCTTGAGCTTATAGTTACAACGTTAAACGCGCCTTGCGTTGCATTAGCAGGCACAAATTGCTTTACAATCAAGCAGATAATATCTCCTGCATTAACCGTATAACTTCCTGATACAACGGGTTCGGCCACATCCAACAATCCATCACAATCACTATCTTGATACAAGACCTCCGACCACAATAAGGTATTTGGACTTGCTGTCGAACTTAAAGCAAATGAGACCGACCCCTCTGTCCCTGCAAAAAATTGATGCGCATAAATAACCGTGGTATTAGGTTGTGTTTGTTGACTACCGTCTGTGTAAAGCTGACTTTGTGCCACATCAGCAAAATCAACGCCTGTATAAGTCACGCCATCGGTATAAGTAAATTGTGTTCTATCCGTGCTTAGATTATATGCGCCACCTGTTGTTCCTGCGCTGCCACCCGTATTACGATAACCTGATAAATTTTGCTCAACGACACACAAAGTCGCACCCGTTGCCAAAACAGCAGGCACAATAAGCTGATAATTACCCAAACCATCGGTTTGAGTAATCGCATATTCGGTACTGGCACAATTGGTTAAACGCACCAAAATGTTGGCAATACCCACCTCGCCACCATTTTGCAAGCCGTCATTAGGTGTGCCACTGCCAATACCGTTGTCGGCAAATACACGGCCACGCACAATACCATCTAATACCGTGACATCTGCGGTATCTGTATTGTCGCTAGGGTTAGGGTCGGGGGTAGAACTGGTTGCTGTTGCGGTATTACTTTGTAAACCACCAACCATCGCTGTAGCAACTAAGGTCACTTGTGCCGTTTGTAAATAAGGTACTAGCCCCAAATTACACGTTA
>Ga0209599_10000335_pt1 | contig 32497 bp, 46 predicted proteins | sample Shrwel_input2_FT_FD_187534 | JGI IMG/M metagenome (GOLD analysis project Ga0209599, IMG submission 187534) | Subsurface microbial communities from deep shales in Ohio, USA - Utica-3 well 1 S input2 FT (SPAdes) (version 2) ...
GCCCAGTTGGCCCGCCGGGGCCTGATGGAAACATTGGCCCGCAAGGCCCGACAGGCCCGACAGGCCCGACCGGTGCAACTGGCCCGACAGGCCCGACAGGTGCAACAGGCCCCACTGGCCCCACTGGCCCCGCAGGTTCTCCAGGGAACGTGAACATCATCGTTACAAGTGCTGACCCAGGGAACGTTCCCGCTGGCACAATTTGGGTTAACCCGACAATCGGTCAACCCGGAAGTTGAGAGGTGAGTCATGCTTGAAAAAGTAAATATTACGCAGGTGCATTCGACTGGTGAAGATGGCCTGCTCGAATCGGTGGATGGTCAACTTGTTACGCGACCGCCTACCGATGATATGCCCGAAGAGTTGAGCGGTGTTTACGATCAGGTGACTGGTACGCTGACGCTGCGCATTCCAACAATCGGCACACTCAACATCGGCGGCCTGCCTCGCACTGCCGACATGGGTCAGGGTGAACAAGGTCGCGATGGCCCGATGGGTACTCCCGGGGTTGCAGGTTTAACTGCGCGTGATGGTCGTCGCGGCCCCGATGGTTGTCTCGGCCCCGAAGGTCGTGAAGGCGAACCGGGACGGCAAGGCCCGCGCGGTCGTGAAGGCCCGCAAGGTTACATCGGTATCGAAGGCCCCATTGGCCCGACAGGTGCCGATGCGCGACCGAACGTTTATTACCAGAACGAAGACCCGGGCGCAGTTGGTGCAGGTGCATTCTGGATTCGACCCAAGCCGAAAGCCGATATGGGCCAATAAGGAGTTCGCGTGAAGGACGACAAAGGAAGTGGGTCGTTCGTAAGGTCGCGCCTGAGAATACGCAACAACTTGAACAACCGCTGGCTCAACTTGGCGGATTGTGATGCGTACGTGCGCGACCCCGACAACCTTGGTTGGCTTCCACTGTTTGCAGGAGAGTTTAGTATTCGTGATCAGACCAACGCGCGTTGGATTGACATTGATAACTTGCTCGAACCTGACATTGACGATCCGTGCTCGCGCATGACGATGCCCGGGTCATGCAACGGTGGAGAAGAAGACACGTTCCTCGGCTCCGGTAACGGTAAAGGCTCGTTCGGTAAAGAGTTCGACACCATTACAGGATACCCCCACGGTTACGACTTGCCTGATGCAGGCGTTTCCGGCTTCGGACTTGAGCAATCGCAAGAGAACCCGACAGGTTGGGTAATTCGCCGTCCAGGCGCTGACATGATCGAATCGTATCAGCGCGGCGGTGTTGCAGCGGACAACGGTGATGCGACATTCGCAAACCCTGCGCCGTATAACACCAGCGTGTTCGGTACTGGTGCAGCAATCACAGAATTCTTCTACGTGCTCGGCAAATATCCCGGTTACATCGACGTGACTTGGATTTCGTACGGTGAAGATGGCGCGTCCGTTGACGTCTATTATCTCGGTGAGCGCCGCGCAACTTCGTGCGGTAAGCATACGGGCCGTGGCCGCATTCGCTTCTACTACGATCCGGAAGAAGGCGACGGCGAAGAGCGTATCATGATCCGTGTCCGCACAAGCGAGAACTCGATCTGGACGCTGCAAGTTCGTCAACCGACTGACGCCGTGGTCAGTGAAGTGTTCGACCTCAAACCCGATTACTACAAGACGTATCCGGTTATCCAAATGCCTGACGTGTTGTCGCCGCCGTATCTTGGAACCCCAGTGTTCCCCGCGCCGTGTCACGCAAGTGTTTACGTGCGCCCTGATCTGCTGAGTAGTCGCGGCCACTTCGAATACTATCACCACGTCGGCACGCTCGAAGGCTGGATGTATCTCGACTATAAATCGTGGAACAACGAGGACATTGTTGAGGTGTATCACTACGGTCGCCGTATTGCGACGACACTGGATCCGCAGACCAAGCGCGGCTTCCTGCACTTCTGGTTCGACCCGCGCGATAACGACTGCCAAGACATTATGGTGCGTATCATCTGCGCCGACCCGCGCGGTATCGGTGAACGCAATTCCGTTTACTACGCGCTGTGGTGTCCCGATACCAGAGGCGCGCGTGAATTCCGCCACCCTTGTGAGGCGTATGAAGTGGCGAGTGCCGGACACCCGACAACCGAAGACAACTTCGATCTCGGTGTGCAGAACGACTTGCGCGCAATCTTGGTGCAGGTAGATTCCGGCAACCATGAATGCCTGTTCGAACTCGTTGACGAGAATGACGTTGTTATCGACGCCACTCGAATTGGCCCACGGAAGAAAGCAACGCTCGAAGCGTGGAAAGCACCGACAACCGAACATCAACCGCGCTGCAAAATCTGCGTGCGTGTTACCAGTGCAATCGGTAGCGACTGGAGTTATCTGGTTTACTGTCCGATTCAGCCGCCGAAGATTCGCGCGCTCGACCACTGGGTTCCGTATCGTTGCATCCAATACACCGACGCATTGAGTGGGCCTGACACTGGCGACGGTGGCGGTGATACCACGGTGATGAAACGTACCCTTCGTTTCTGGGGTGAAGTTGACCACCGTTTGGATATTCACTTCCGTGTCGTTAACCAAGTGTCGAAGAAGTACACGGGCAGCGGTTACGGTCGCGATTTGACTCCGGCAGTCGCAGCCATTGGCGGCTACTTCTTGAAGACGGACGAACAGAACCACGGCGACTTGTGGTCAAACATCAAGTACGACTCGTGGCTTGCGAAGATCGGCGAGTTCCCGATTAAGAGCGTCGATGTGAAGTTCACATGGACTGGCTCGGTTCAGAAGGCAAACATCATCCAGATGCCGAACGCATCGAACGGATGGATTTGCATCATTCGCGTTTACACTCCCGCGCCTGACCACCAGTATCTCGACCTCTCGTTGGAAACATACGCGAACTATTAAGGAGCAGCAATGAAGAAGACGGTGAATCTCTACCTACGAGGAATCACCAGCGCAGTAGTGGGGCGGCCATCGCCCCCTAGTGAAAACGATAGTGACTGGGTGAATAACAACGTGCAGCTCAACAAGTACGATCTCACCAGCTTCACAATCGGCGGACACGCTCGCGCATGGATTTGTGGCTTCGGTGCCATCTACTCTAACGGCGCTTGGGATGACGTTGGCTCACTGACGTCGGTCTCTGGTTACGGTTGGATGGGTGACTGGTCGAACAAACAGTTCCTCAAGTTGGTCGGTGCGGTACGTCAGCTCAACGTCATGCTCTCTTGGTTGCTCGAACGTAAGCACGGCAATGAATGGTGCATCGTCAGTGACGGCCACCACTCTATGACAGACCGCAGCAACCTCGGACACTGGGGCCAGCTCGTTCACTACATCGAGAAGCGCAATCCCGGAACGCAGAAGTACACCATGCAACAGCTCATGGCTGGTGCCAATGGCTTCTCGTACGACCCGAAATTCTTCCGGCAGTACGGCGGCGTTATTCTGTTGCTGTCTTCGCCTTCGCGCTCCATGCCGCAGGATTTCGCTAACGTGATCGCCGCAGCGTTGAAGGAAGGGCAATCGCTGATCGTGTTGCAGTGGGATGCGGGTGCCGGACACCTGAACTTCGAGAACATCTTCTATCCGAACTTCGGTATCAACATCAACGGCGCAAGTCGCATCGTGGCAACCGCGCAGGCGTGTGCTGCGTACCGCGCGTTCTACGGCAACCACGTTATCTGGAGTGCTGCGGGTCTGCTCAATGACCCACAACAAGATGCGCTGTTGAAACGTATCGGTGAATTGCACTTTGAAAAAGCAACGCGCACCAGTGAGAACTACTGGTTCCAGCGCGTGCCGAATCAAGCAGACCAGCCGATTCTCAACGGACAGCCGGGAGAGTGGTGGCCGTTCTGGCGGGGCGAAGTTGACCTGCCCGCCGACCAATACAACCACGACGACGTTATCGAAGTGAAGTTCAATTGCTGTATGGCGATGGGTGATGTTTACAAGCGCGATGGCATGAACTTCTACTCACAACCCTACAAGCCTGATGATGCGGCACCGCACGACTGGCAGACGGGCTTGGATCTGGGCACTCACGTCATTACGTGGAACGAAGATCATCCGGTGGACTGGTCGAAGGTGAAACTGTTCTCGCGAGTTGTTGGTTTGGGTGCCTACTCGGCTAACGGAAATAATCCGATGCTCGCGGGTTTCAGTTACGTGAACGGCGCGTACTACCGCGACACGCGCGGTCTAAACGTCTACGTGATCTCGAAAGCTACCATGCAACTTGTGGATCGTCGCATCTTCGACATTCACGGGTCTAGCGGTCAGGGTTCCGTTGACGGCCAGCAAGCCGCAGGTGAGTGCGCGGCCTACCTCAACCAATGGGGTGGCGACGTCTGGATCATGGTGACGATGTTCGATGAGTGCAGCTACAACCGTTTGGCTGGAGGTCTACCTGCCGCACTGTATCGCCTCGGCGCAAGTCGCTCGGTGTTCGAATCGCCAAAGTTCGCGTACCGTGCAGCGTACCACTTGCTCGGGTCTCCCGGTCTGGCCGAAGGTCAGGCGATTAGCGAAATGTATCGCGGTGAGAAATCATCGAGTGCCGATGCGTTCTTCGACGTCTGCTTCGAATATGATTACGATGGATGGCCGCAGCAAATTGGTATCCCGTTCCTTGAGCAGCGCAGCACGATTTATTCGCGCGTTGTCGGATTCCAAGTGCGAGGTGCGAGCGGATTCCCTGGGCACTATCCTCCGGGGCGCAGTGTGAACCGTGGTTACTCTGTTGTGAGCGGCGTACGTTACTTCGATTCGCGCGGCTTCAACGTCTACGTTATCGACAAGGATACGCACAAGGTAAAAGACCGTCGTGTGTTTGACCTGCACGGTAACGGCGTCGAGGGTGGTAACGGCGTGCAGGCGGCAGTTGACTGCGCGGCATTCCTTAACAGCTTGCCCGATGATTCGTGCTACGTAATGGTTACGATGTGGGACGAGTGCAGTATCAACCGCCTGCAAGGTGGGCTGCCTCAAGCCATGTACCGAATCGGTGCGAGTTCCGAAGCGTACGAGTCGAAATACTTCCGTTACCGTTCAGCGTACCACGTCCTTGGCATCCCAGGGATTAAGGAAGGCAACGCGATTTCCGAACTCTATCGCGGCTACAAGTCTGGCGACCCCGATGCGTATTTCGAAGTCGGATTCAACTTCAACGAGTTCAACGAGATTTACTGCACAGGAACCGAGAAGGAGTTTGTGTTTGCGATGACTGGCGGCTTGAACCACATGCAGGCCGGGACATTCGCTTACATGCGCACGCTGCAAGACATTGACGGCGGCATGACTGTCGGACGTGACTACAACGTGAAGCTGCGTGATGTGCGCTTCCAAAAGCTGCCGATGTGGGACGAACAGGAATCGATCATCAAGTTCGAAAACCCTTGCGTCAACATCATGAACTATCCGGCAATCTCCATCAACGACGTGTCGCTGACAGAAGGCAACAGCGGTCAGCAATGGGTGACGTTCACTGTTACCGCGAGCGAGCCGATCATGGGACGTCCGTTGACTGTGCGTGCCCGCACCAAAGATGGCTCTGCGCGTGCGCTCTCCACCGAGACCAGCGTGAAGAACATCGGTAGCGATGAGCGCGGTATTCCGGTGCTGCAATATCTTGACTACGACAACACTCGCGTCGTTCTCGATGGTGGCTTCCCGAAATACTACAACAACGCTTTCGACGTTGACCGCGATAACAACATCAAGAAGTTCGTGAAGAACAGTTTGGACTGGTTGAACCGTGGACGTAACGCGAAGGTGTTGATCACTGGTGACGTTTATCCGGGTGCGCCTTCCCCGACGACCAACTATTCCATCAAGGGAAGTGCGCCTTCTGACTTCGGTGTCGCGCTCCCCAACTACATCCGGTCGCTCGGGTATCAAGTTGATATTCTCGGCTGGACTGAAATGGACGGTGGTGCTCCATCTGCGTTGGTGTTCGACAAGTATTCCGTGGTGTTGTTATTCAGTTCTGCGTACGCGCGTCTGGATAGTCCGCCGCTCGGCGTGTCGTTCTGCCGTTCACTGGAAAACTCGGTGCGTCGCGGTACTGGCTTGATGCTGATCACTGACCACTTGGATGAAGCGAACAACATGGGCTTTGCGTCGAGCGCTAACCAATTGGCGCACCGCTTCTATGCGCACTTCTCCGGAAACTTCGACCGTCAGTACATCGACATTGATCAGGTTCGTGCAACTCAAGGCGAACATCCTTTGATTCGTGGCATGACTGGCAAGATGAATGCGTTCGGTAGTGAGTCGCGCGTTGACAGTAACGGCACTGTCGGCGACCCGCAGGACTACGTGCCCGTGGACACGGAGCTGACAATCGACGTCGGTCAAACGCAAACAACCGTGAGCGTGTTAGTGAACGGCGATACGTTGGTGGAAGGTGAAGAGTATTTCACTATGCTGCTGTATGACTTGTCGCGCGGTGAGTTCACCAAAGACCGTGGCCGTTGCGTTATCTATGATGACGATGGTACGCCGTTTGGTTCGCAGGCGAGTTCGGGCGGTCAAGGTGTTGAGTGGCGGCGTCAGCTTTACCGCAACACCACGGGCGTGTTCATCGTCAACTCCGAGCACTACACGGTGCCTGACAGATTTGACGTGTTCCATGATACGTGGTGGGTCGGTGGGCAACCGCGCCCGCAACCTGGAGTGAAACCTCCTTACGATTATCCGGGTGGGCCGATTCACGGTTTCCTTCCGGCGCAAGGTGGTCAGTGGCACTTGTATTTGCCGCACTACGCAGAACTCGATTACACGACGTTCTACGATATGCGAATGCAAGGTACTGGTTCCGGTACAGCGTGGGACTACAACACTTCGGAAGACACAGTGAAGCCGGTGTGGGGTTCGTACGGCATGAGCGCGCAGCAAGTTCGCATTCACGACACGCGAACAAGCGGACGCAGCGGCCCGTTCCGAATCAAGTTCACTTATAACGGTGGCGGCCTGTTCATCCTGTCGCGTGTAGGTCAAGAGTATTTGCGTGCCAGTGGTTCCGGTGTTTACTACATGGATCACGATCCGACGCGAGACTTCATGTATATCGAAGTCAAGGTCGATGATGGCGCGTACTACAGCGGACAGCACAGCGGAGGCGGCCAGAACGGCGGCATGGGCACGTATTCTTTGGAGGTAATCTAATGCCAAAACACGCAGTTCTTGTGTTCAAAGATCCGGCTACAGGCAACTGGCACGATAATTTGAACAATGGCGGCGTGCGTGTGCGTTACAAAGAAGCGGGAGGGACGTATCGTTGGATCACGATGACGGTAGCGAATACCAGAATCATGAATCCCGATCACGATCCCTCTAAGCACGCACCGGACGACCCCAACTTCCCACGGTGGACTATCCCAATTTGATGAGGTGTGCAACATGTTGCAACAGGTAAAACCTGCCATGATTGATGCGCGTGGAGTGGACGATGGTTCCGCTCTACAAGCTGACGGTGAGCAGGCGAAGTTTAAAAAGCCTGCACCTAACGATGACTCCCCGCCCCGCGAGCAGCTATCGTTTGATGCGACAACGGGCGTGCTAACTATCCGTTACACTGACGGGCAGACAGCCACGGTCTCGGGATTTCCGACAACTGCGCAAATCTCGAAAGGGAGAAAAGGCGACCCAGGTCGGCGTGGAGAAGATGGGCGACCTGGAAACGACGGACGTAACGGACGCGATGGACTTCCCGGCTGTCCGGGACGGAAAGGCGACCGTGGACGTGTTGGCCCCACTGGCCCGACGGGTGCTGTTGGCCCGACTGGTATCACTGGCCCCACTGGCCCCGTAGGCCCCACTGGCCCAAAGGGCGCGACGGGTGCTGATGCCCCGACGTCCGTCTACAACGTCGTCAACTTCAAGGATCCCGATACAGAGATCGCATATCCTGATGCCTTCATTGGCTCGGAGTTCGATCCTGCCACGCGACGCATTCGTAACTTCGGTCGAGTGAAGGCGCGGCAACTTCGGGATACTATCAACGTGGTGTTTGAACGTCAGTTCGTGAACCGCTGCGTTTCGCTCCAACTCACATTCGTTGATGCCGACTGCAATCAATCGAAGAAGTATGCGCTCTACACGGAAGACGGACAGGCGTTGACGTCTGGCCCTGAAAACTTGATGTTGGGCGGCTTCGTGATCAAAGTCAGTACGCCGAATGACCGAGCTTGGGATTTCTTCTTTGAAGCTATAGGTGACTAACAATGAGCGCTCAAGGGTACGCGAACGCTCTCTACAATCTTGCGTTGGAACAGGGGTTGGCTTCCGGCCACCCCTGCGTCTACCAAGTGCGAGAGGGAACCGACAAATACATTGTGGTATCCAACGAAGAGCCGACTTCTCTTGTGTTGCCATTAAATGTGCTCTGGGTTCATTCTGACGGCGGCAATATCCTAATTTGGCGTCGGACGTCTAAAACTCCGAGCGCACCTTGGCAGCATAGCTGGGTGCCGGAGACTGACTACAATTCAATTTTCAACACCGAGCCTGTGTGGGCTCCCGAAGATGCACCTATCCCTGTGATCATTTCACAGAAGGGCGGCCAGTTGAATGGCCCGCTCTATCCGGTAGTGAATAGCACGTATGAGGATACGGAATCCGCGCCTCTTGGCTTTATCCGCAACATCATCAACGGAGTTCGTAACTCGCTGATGACGATGTATCAGAACATGAACAAGCGTGTTCTGTACGATGACGAACGTATTCGTGCGCTGTACTCATCGTTGGATTCCTTGCAAGTGCGCGTGAATGAGATCGACTATTCGAAGTCGCAATCTTATCCATATGTTCAAGAGGACGTGTCGGACGTGTGGGTTATTGAACACGGATTCGACAAGAGTACACACTTGTTGCAGGTGTTTGTCACGGACGAAAGCGGGGAGATCGTATGTCCTGCCAAAACGATGCACAACACCGACGGCACTACGGTGCTGCGCTTCTCGGAGCTTTGCTCTGGGCAAGCAGCAGTTTTTGCACTCAAGCTGTAACTGCAAAAACTGCAATGGTAGTCAAAGCGGAAGTTATCTCTCCGTTCGTGGCAAGCGGGTATGTAAGGCAGTTGACCGACATGGGATTCACTCACGTCGTAACCATCTACCTTCCCGGTGCCACGAACGATTCGCGTTGGCTATCCGAACAGTACGAAACGATGATACTTGCGGCTTACGAACGTTGGCAGCCTGACGTCGTTCTTTCGACTGAGATCAATTTCGATTACTTCCCAACGGCACGCGATAAACTTCGAGACAAACTCCGTAGCATCAAGCCTATTGGTTTGCTCGATCTCGCGACCAGCTCGTTTACGCACCTCTACAAATTCATGCAAGAGACCGGAGTATCAGACAAGAAGTTCTATCTCCTGTACCGTGCGGAGTTCGGGCAGCTCTACGATGACAGAGCGCGCGAGGCTGGATTCAAAGACCTTGTGCCAATCACGGTTGATACTCTCGCGGATTTGCGCACGACGCTTTCCACTATCCCGCAAAGCGATGACGTTGCGATCATCAACGCTGTTACTTACGTCCGCGACGTTGAGTTCAATCGTCCGGTACTGGCGCAGCAAGTCGCTTCCATTATTGCGCGCGCTGGTGTGCTTGACGTAAGCGTCATTGATTACGCACCCGGTGCGATTACGGTGTTGCATACCGACCCGAGCATTCGTTTGGAATCCGGTGAAGCGACGCTGGGCAAACCGCTGATTCATGTCAAAACAAAGCGCCTCGACAAGCTCGGACTCAAACAAGTATATCTTGTGGGGTTCGACAAGCTAGACGGCATCACTCAATAATTTAGGACATACGATGGACGAGAAACGCCTCATGTATTTGCGGAGGGCGGTGATCGGCTGCGCTGTCGGAATCTTGATTGCCGTTCTAGTGACTGCCGCACCTTCCCCGCAGGTGCAGACAAAGCTGAGTGTCGAAGAGCAAGTCTTCTGCGTGTCGGCAATCTGTATCGACGACCCTCAACGGGGCAAGCAGTGCATCGACTTTACTCCGCGCATTAGCAAGCTCATTAGCATTCCTGATGTTGAAAGTAAGTCTGTGCGCATTGCTCTTGAGGCTACTGGCAGAGTATGTAAGGAGCCTCGCTGATGGGTGAGTTGATCTCGAAGCTGTTATCTACCAACTTCGCAACTGTGATTTCGGTTATCGTTGCGGCGTTGGCTCTTGCGTTCATCTACTGGATTGCGATTCCCGCCATCCGTAGAACAATCGAGCTTGAGCGTGAACTTGAATTGGCACGCGCTCAACTCGCACAAAAAGAAACTGAGCCGGAAATAAATCGGGTTGCTGAAATCCTTAGCGGCATTTCGCTGCTGGGGGATACAATGGCAATGGTTAAAGACACCTTGATGCAAGTCGAGGGGCGTCTTGCCGCAAGCGAACAGGCTCGAACGCGCGGCGAAGAGAAGAACCAAGAATTCTATGACCACCTCAATGAGGTGCGTCAGATCATGGGGACACTTAGCCAGCGCATGATGAGCTTGTCAACCGCCGTCAACCAGATCGCAAACTCGCGGGCTCGCGGTACTAGCGAAGCTGGTGATAAGGTGCGAGGGCTCAGATCGTGAACATCAAATACCTACGGAACAACATCGGGTTTCGTCGTAATAGTGCGATGCAATATGCAGAGTTCTACAGCGCGAAAACCTTCATGTTAGGGGAGATACTCGACGGCGAACATTCGGACTTGTTCTCCCCGTCAGCACGGGAGATACTGTTGCAGTATCTCTCTGCCGCTGATGTTCTTCTCCGCAATATCGAGAACACGTTTATCGCGTGTTCCTCCGGATGCGTTACGCCCGAAGCAGCAAGTCGCTGTGAGCGCTACGCTAAACAATTCGTTATGCACGTACACAAGGTTATTGACGAGAACCCTGACGACTTCGATCCGGTAATCGCAAAGCCTTGGCTTATGGCCTCCCGTGAATGTGCTCCGATTGTTTTAGACGTGGCGCGCCAATACATCGACGGCGACATTTCGACGGCGTTCGCTTCTGTGATGCGATTTGCAACACGCTACTTGAATCACATCATGTTCGCTCTTCATGAGCTTATGTGTTTGGTTCACAAGGAGCGACCAATTCTCTACTTGAGCGTGATTGATATTCACGTACAGGTGAAGAAATCGTTCAGCCTGCCAAGCGTGCGACTCGAAGCATATAGACGTGCTGGGTTGCTCGACGACCATGCTGAATTAAAGGTTCTGCGCGAAGTCGAGGATGATTACCTCAAAGCCGACGAACGCAGATGGGTGGCCTACCGAACAATCCTTGAATCGGTATCCATCTTCAACATCAAACTCTCTTAGGAGTAGACTTCATGAAAGTTCATGGTAACGTAGACCTGCGCGGTCAAAGCCAGATCCTCAACTTCCGTCCGGAAATTCTGGCGGCTGACCCCGCAGTTGAAGCGCTGTTTGAAGGCCGTGGCTGGTGGAACTCCACTGCCAAGGCGCTGAAATTCTACAACGGCACCGAAGTCGTAACTCTGGCCATCGGCGGCGATCTGTCCGATTACATCCGCGCTGATGGCACCATCGCCATGACCGCTGATCTGCTGCTGTCCAGCGCTGACCAATCTGGCTCCGACGCCAAGGCCGCGATCTCCAAAGGCTACGCACAACAACTGCTGACTGCCAAGCAAGACACCGTTACTGGTGCTGCTTCCACCATCGTTGCCGCTGACCTGACCGCCAACAAAGCTGTCGTGTCTGACGCGCAAGGTAAAGTGATCGAAGGCGGCGCTACCGCTGCTGAAATCGCCCACCTGTCCGGTGTCACTGCTCCGCTGCAAGGCCAGATCGACGGCAAGCAAGCTGCGCTGGGTTACACCCCGCTGAACAAAGCTGGTGACAACCTCGAAGGTGACGTCAACGCTGGCGGTCATAAGATCACTGGTCTGGGTGCTCCGGTTGCTCCGACCGATGCCGCTCGTCAAATCGACATTGACAACGCGCTGTCCGGTCTGAACTGGCAAGAAGACGTGAAGGGTGTTCAGGTTGACGACACTATGGGCCCGGGCGTTGCGGTTAAAGGTGATCGCTACATCCTGACCAACGTCGCTGCTCTGCACGCTGACTTCGGCACCATCGCTGGCGTTGACAACGGTGACATTGTTGAGCATGACGGCACCGAGTTCGTTGTTGTGTTCGACGTGAGCGCCGAGGGTGCGAAAGCCAACGGTGCGCTGGCATGGGACAACGGCTCCAAATCCTACAAGCGTCTGCTTGAAGGTGCGTGGGGTTCCTTCGGCGGCCTGAGCGACATTAACGCTGGTGCTGGTCTGGAACAAGTCGGCAATACCATCAACGTCCGCATGGGTGCTGGTATCGTTGAGCTGCCGGAAGATGGCGTGGGTATCGATCTGCGTGCTGAATCTGGTCTGGCTCTGCTGGATGTTGACGGCGTTGAGTCCACCGCTGCTGATGCCAAGCTGTCCGTCAAACTCGACGGCGTGACTCTGGCGAAAACTGCCGCTGGTCTGAAAGTTGCTGCCAAAGGTATCGGTGCCGCTGAACTGGCTGCCGCTGCTCTGGGTAACGGTCTGGTCGGTGGTGACGGTTCTGTTGTCACTGTCAAAGCCAAGAACGCTGGCGGTATCGTTGTCGATGCAGACGGTGTGTCTGTTGACAACGCCAAGCTGGGTGAGACCTTCCTCGCCAAAACTGGCGACACCGCTGCCGATCTGAAAGTCACCGCAGCTCCGGTTGCCGAGACCGACGTCGCACGTCTGAAAGAAGTCACCGATGCCAAAGCCGCAATGCAAACTGTGGTCGATGGCGTCAAGGCTACCTTCGACGCTTCCGAAGTCGTGTACGATGGCCTCGCCACCGTGCAGACCACTCACACCATCGCGCACAACCTCAACAACCGCTACCCGCAGGTTGAAGTCGTTGATGCCAACGGAGACACCGTTCTGGCCGACGTGACCCGCGTCGATGCGAACAACGTCTCCGTTACCGTGGCTCCGGCCACTGGTGTGGTTGTCATCGTTCGCGGTAACAAGAAGCCCGTCTAATAAACGGCTTCTCAAGGGGAGCCTAGTGCTCCCCTTTTTCTTTCCCGATCCATCTGGAGAAACAACATGAAATGTCTCGCTCCGAGCCTTGATATGCTGAACAACCTGCTGCACAACATGCGTCTGGCAGATTTGAATGCGTATCCTGAAAATCCCAAAGTCGGCACTTTCGCTTTCGTGCAAAAGCGCGTGACCGTGTGCGTTGACGTCGGTGCGGATCCGCAATCTCCGCTTCCGATGTGGCTGCCGCTCACTCAAGAGCTGACCATGCACCACCATGTTCAAGTCGAACCTGCAACCGTGTGGGTTATCGAACACGAACTCGGCTATCCGAATCCTCTGGTGCAGGTGTACGCCGATGGCGGCTCCATCGTTATGCCGGAAGACATTCGCCTCGGCCAAGTTGCGGGCACCATCGAGATCGTATTCAACTCCGCCCTCACTGGTACTGCTGTTCTGGTTGCTGGCACCGAGCGCGGCGCTACTGCCGAAATTCCGTCGCTGGTTCAAGAGTTCACTGCTGCCACTCAATGGCACATTACTCACAACCTCGGCCGCATTCCGGGTGCCCGTATTTGGGTGAACGGTCGCGAAGTTCAACCGGAATCCGTGGAAGCTACTTCCAGCGAAGTGACCGTCAAGTTCGGCACTAACGCAGTGGCCGGTAAACTGGTTCTCTACTAATCAGGAGAAGTCTGATGGCTACTAAAATTTTCCTTAGCCACAAGGAGCACGTTCAATCTGTTCCTGCGTCTGAGTGGCTGATCGCACACAACTTCGGTCGTCTGCCTGTTGTTGATGTTTTTGTGCAGCTCCCTGGTTGGGCTACTCCGCGCAAAGTTGTGCCCGAAGAAGTGATCGCTGTTGACGCCAACAACGTCAAGATCACTTTCGCCGGAAACTCCGTCGCGGGTCGTGCGGTACTCCGCTAACTGCTACGCTGGGGGCATTGCCCCCAGCTTGGAGGAAACCTGATGCTGATGGTTCCAATGTTAGTTAAAGCGCCCGTTGTCACGTACACGGAGACCGCAAAATCTCCGCAGTGGCAAAACGGTAACGGGATGTTTGATGGCGGGCTGGGCACCAACACTTCATCGGTCGGTGCTATGGGCGACGTCATCGTTAACGCGAAATACACGGGCTGGCTGATTGTCGGTATCCGCTACATTCGTGATAACTACAACGCGAGTGTAAAGGCCGACGGGGCCAAGGCGATGCGCATTCAAATGTTGGATGGCGGCGTCTGGAAACACATGCGCGACGTTACATTCCCCTACGGGGAGTATTCTTCGGAGGTTTCGCTTCTGGATTCTCCGATCACTATCTCACCTGACCGTCGATTCCGCGTTTCTATTCTGAGCAACTACGCATCCGGTAATGGTGCGCAGTGGAAGGAAGTCGAGTTCGTGGTCGGCTACCCGTAAGGAGCAACCATGCTTTTGAATCTGACGAACGTCGCGGTGTATGTCCCCGAAGTTGTTTCATCGTGGACAAACCTCGGCGGAACAACGGCGGCGTTCGATGGTAACGGCGGCACGGGTAACGTGTATAACGCGAAAGCGGACTGGGATGCGCAGGCAACAATGCCGTTGCAGCATGTCGGTAAGCCCGTGCGCTCACTTACCTATTACTACGTTAACGACTCAATCAACTATGGTAAGAAGGTTCGCTTCCTCGACCTTTATTACTGGGACGGTGCGAAGTGGGTGTTCCATAAAACATTCAACAGCTCGGTTCCTTCCGTAGGCGGCCCGTCGTCAGAGACGCATGAACTCGCCGAATACATGCCGAACCCTACAGGGCGAATCCGAGTAGTCGGTCGCGGTTCGTGGGATCAATACAGCTACCGCTGGGTCAGCGAAATTCGCGTGACCGTGTAAGGAGCAGCCATGCTGGTCAATGTTCAAAGTTATCAAGTCGTGGAGCGAAGTTTCATCGACGTCAACACCATCCAAACAAACTTCAAGTTGGCCCATCCGTCTCAATACGAGTTGGTCAACAGCGGCACGAAGCTGCGGAAGATTGGAGGCGCATCGTCTGATAGCAGATCGTGCGAGTTGAGCGGTAAGCCGCGCCCAGGGAAATTCTTCGCGCGGGTTAAGTTTAACAACGACGGCATGTACTCCACGATCCTTATCTCCAACGGCTTGGTAAGTGCAAACAACCAAATCGCGTGGACAGTCGGATCACTTGCAGGCAACGTGTGGCATGAAGTTCGCGTTGAGCACGTATCCGGCGACACGTACAAGTTCTCGGTGAACGGCAACGCATTTTACACGGGCACCGCGAAGAACTTAACGTTCTACGGTCACACCAACGTGACTGAAATTGAGTTCGACGTGGGTCAACTCGGCACCGCACTTCCGGATGGATTTGCATGGTACTAAGGAGGCGCTGTGATTGAGTTAGGAACGGCGCACGTTGCGCAAGCGAACTTCACACTTGCAGGTATCGAGTTGGGTGCGCCCACCGCTCTCACATCGCTGACGCCGGATGCGTTCGATGATATTCCTATCGATGTGTTCAGTATACGCTCCAACTTCAAGCCTGCCGACCCCGACATGTACCGAATCGGAACTGGAGGCGCGGCGCTGTTAAAAGTTAAGGGGCTGCCGCAAGATTCGTTGTCGTGCGAGCTGGCCGCGAAGCCGCGACCTGGGAAATGGTATGCGCGCGTACGCTTCATCACCGATCATCCAGAGCTTGGCGGTTACTACTGCGTGGCCGCAATAAGTTCAGGCCCCGTCACCGCAGACAATCAACTTGCGTGGACTGCATCACTGAAAATCGGTGCGTGGCATGACGTACACATCGAACATGTGTCAGGCGACACGTACAAGTTCAGTATTAGCAACAAGCTGATCTACACTGGCACCGCCAAGTACCTGACATTCTACATGCACACCGCGCCGTCGGTAATGGAGTTTGACGTTGGGCAGCTCGACACGAAACTTCCGGATGGCTACCAATGGTATACGAAGGAGGTACGATGATTGAGTTAGGAAAAGCACACAGCAAGCCGTCCGATTTGGTGCTGCCTGCGCTGGTAGTTCCGGACGCAGCGATCACTACAGCGGAAGCACTAAACGCTTTCGACGCACTGTGGATTGATAAGTGGACGCAAGTCACTGGAGACGTTGCAGTGTTCGACCGAAATTGGACGTACAGCAATGCAACCAACGGCGTTTTCAACCAAGAGCGCAACTGGGACGGTCAGGCAACGATGGATCCCGAGCACGCAGGCAAGCCGATCATCGGTGCGCGCTATTGGTTCGCACCTATCGGGCAGCCGAACGGACACAAGAAAACCCGTTACCTCGACCTCTACTATTGGGACGGCAATAAGTGGGTGTTCCATGTTCGCTGGAATACTGCCTACCCGTCCGCGCTGTCTGTAGAGGATTTGGATTTGACAGGCAACCCAATGCCGAACCCGACAGGCCGCATTCGGATCAACGGCATAAGCAACTGGGGCAACGTGAACGGGTCATTCAACTACCGCTGGGTTTCTGAATGTACCGTGCGCGTGCTGGGGTGATTTATGATCGAGTTAACGAAAGCCCACTCAAAGGCAGCAGCGCTTGAGTTGCCAGCATTTGCGATGCCTGATGTAAAGAACATCTACATGACGCAGTTGCCCGTGGCTCAAGCGCTGCAACCGGAAGCGTTCACGTTCTGGGATCGCGATGCTGTAGAGGGACAGGACTACAAGGTTATCGGGTACGACAAAGCTCAGTCACTTGTGGGAAATCCCGGTTGGAAATATTTCAACTTCTGGTTCAACCAAAAGTTCAGCGTCGTTCCGGGGCAGTCGAAATACTTCCGAATCTACCAGAGCGGCAATGACGTGCAGCTCGCGCTTCATCGAGCGACTGATCGTTCGCACATTATTGCGTTGAACGAATCTAGCTGGGCAAACACTTGGCAGACGATGGGATTTTATTATCGCGCCGACGGGTACTTCGAGTGGTATTGGCAAAACATACGCAAGTGGGCTGGGTGGCCCGGCGGGCAGCCCGTGATGCCATTCATTCGCGCAAGTTCGCCGAACACCATTCAGGTTGATACAGGCCAGAGTGGGTTGACCCCGCCTGCTGGCTACACATGGTTAGAGCCGGAGTAGGAGATTCAACATGACGATCCTTTCAGGGCACGCGCGCGATTGGTCGAAAGGCTTCGACGTCGAACGCCCTGCAATTCTTTACGAAGGTGCGGCAGACCTCTCGCAAATCTTTCGCGCTACTCACTGGGCACAAGTTACCACCAAGGCCGCAGATGACCCGACAATTCAGTTGTGTCGTTTGAAGTTTGGTGCGCTGCGCCCGCTGCCGCTGATGCCGACAATGCTCGACGTATTCGAAAACGAAGAGCCTGATTCTGCTTACGGCTTTGTTGATGAGATTCCAGTGCTGATGCTGCTGGCGGGTGCGATGTTGGTTGCACAGGCGGGCAAGAAGAAATCGGTACGGCTGCGCCTCAACTACGGAATGAACGGTCAACAGTTGACGACCATCGCTCCGAAGTTCGCACCGCTCCCTGATGCGACGTATGCAGCAAGCGCAACGTACAAGGTGATTGCGGACGGCGTTACTATCGTCGATACCACGGCGATTACTCCGACTTCTGCTGGCGGTACTGTGAGTGTCACGGTGAATAAACTGGTGAAGGTTCTCGACATTGTGCTGACCGTAGCTGGTGGCGGGCTGGTATGGAGTGATTGGCTGGCGAACACCAACCCAATGAATGCAGCGAAACCCGTGCAGCCTTTCAGCGGCATTGTGTTCGATGCGTGGGGCGGCAACATCATCAAGTTCCCTTCACTCGCCGTTGTGTACGACACGCTAGTCGGTGCCGTTACCGTAGAGCCACGGTTCTAAGGAGTCGCAATGATTGCAGATTATCTGTATAACACGCCTGCGCCTCCCGCAGGATCCACGGTTGCCGTTGTGCTGTTCGCTACTGCTTACGAAGACAGTGAGTCGTTGAATGCAGTTGTGCAGGGCAAGACACTGACGCAGATTGTTGCCAACTCGAACACGCTGGCGGCGGGCGTGAGTGCGAAAACTCCCGCTGCATTTGGCGGTCGAGGTAAGCGCAAGAAGTCGTCGCTCTACGGTCGCACTTACGATGCTGACTTCGAGTTCCCCACGTCTGTAGATTTCACTGTTCACCGCAACGGTATTGCGCGCGCTATCTTCTTCGGACTGGTTGTCGGAGGTAAGGTCGTGCGCGGCATTCACATGACAGTTGCGTTGACCGGTGCCGAAGCGAAAGCCAGTCGCGCGTCGTTCTCTGTTGACGACGACAAGTACACCAGCAAGATTCGTGCACCTGGGCCGACAGGCTCGATGATCGACAACATGGAAGCCGTGCTGTTGATGAGCGCACCTCTTTCAGATGCCTCGCAGATTGGCGCGATTCTAACCGCGACTATGACAGTGCGTGCGCCGGACTCCGTGGGGACAATTACTCCACCTGCGAGTAATGAAACTCTCACTGTGTCGCAGGTAAGTACGACGCAGGTATAAGGAATGGCTTATGCTCTTGACAGTCTTTTCAATTCCGTCACCTCCGCCGATAGGGACAATGGTTAGTGCGATGGCTGCGGCAATCGTGAACTCGGCTCCGCAGCCTCAGCCGACCATGATAAGCAGGGCGATGAGTGCGGTAATGGGTGCCACGGTGCCCGTAAGTTCACCGACCTCCACTGTATTTAAATCGACGGGTACACTGACAGTCGGCACTGTCACCACTCAGCTCATGTAAGGAATCGTTATGGAACTTTTGAATAAGTTGTTGCTCCCTAATCACGCGCTTAACCGCTTTGCAGGATTTCTCGTGATGTACTTCGGCGGCCCTGCACCTACCGACGGCCCGTCGTTGAAATCAGCAATCGACATTTACGACTTCGAGGACATGTATAATAAATGTCTCGGGTTCGCAACGCTGCGCTCTGATGGAGTGAGCAGCGGATCGGTGGTCTTAACGCAGATGACTGACCGCGTTGCGTTGAAGGGTAGTCCAATCAATTACTTCATCAAGTACGCACTCACCGCCGTCCCAACTCTGCAACTCGGCTCACCGCCTGATCGCATTGCAGTTTGTGGAGGCACCGACCCCTACGCTAAAGTCGGCAAGTTGGGCATGGCGGGGATCTGCCGAATGCACCTCATGCCTTGGGCGGGGCTCGATGGTATGCCCAATGACGTCCCGCGCTGCCTTGGTGTATCGTACGAACTTGCGCAAGTAACTGCGGGTGCAATGTCGATGGAGTGGGAGTGGGACGTCCCGCGCGAGTTCGGCGGCATTCTACGCGCGGGGGTAGACGCTGTACTGGGTGCGGGGCCGCACACTCTGGCAGTCGATGCTTGGGTCAATGGCGCATGGGAACAAGTTCTGGCACCGCAGACTCGTCCGTGGAACGGCGCGCAGCTCCATCATGTGTTCACAAGAAACGTGACCACCACCAAGCTGCGCCTGCGTTGGTCTACACAAGCAGGATCGTATTCAAACGGCAGCCACGGCTGCATTCCGCTGGAAACTAAAACCAGTGTTCCTGCACCTAAAGCTGTTCCGACAGTCGAGTGGGCGGCATTGATTCCTATGGATCGCTATGACAGTGGCGCAGTTGCGTGGAAATTGTTGGAGCGTAAGGATCTGCCCATCCCAATGCTGGTCGGGAAGGTTGGCGGCCCTGGTGACGGCGCAGGGTTCGACATAATCATCAGTAAGAAAGAAGGGCTTATGTCCAGCGATCTGCCTACGGTTACAGGCGTCAAACTGAACTGCGTTAACGCGAAGGAGTAACGAAATGCTCTCTACCACTTCAATGAACATCATTGACGGCTTTGGCCCGAACGCACTTGCGAAGCTGATGACCGGATCCACCGAATACATTATGTATCTGTGCTCCGGTAATCGTCCGACTCCCGCGCAACTCGATACTCTCATCCAGAATCTCGGATACGAGTCGATGTATAACTGGAGCCTCGCATCCATTCTTACCCCTCTCGGCGGTAAAACTGTGATGGCGCTCCTCAACTCTTCCCCCGTACTGCCTATGGAATGGGACGCCGAGCGCATTGCATTCAAATTCAGCGCAGTAGTGGATCAGGCAGCGTCAAACCTTGACGACGCGCCGACGTGGGGCCTCTTGGGTTTCTGGCCGCGCTATGTCTCAGGTACTCAGAGTGCGTGGCAACTTCGCGCGATGCTGTACTTCACTATTGGAGATCAGAACAGTGGCGAAGACATGCTGATCCAAGGCGGCGTTATTCCGAAAGGGACAATGTGGAAGCCGAACGATATTGTGCTGTCACTGACTGGCGCAATCAAGTAACCTAATTTATCAACGTCCTACAACAGGAGAAGTGACATGCTTAGTTACGGTCTTACCTTGCCTGCTAACACTCAGGTAAAAACCATTGAAGTTGACAACTCCAAGCGCGGAACTGCTTTCCCCGCTAACCCTGTCCATCTTCAATCTTTCGAAATGCTGGCGAACGGTGCGGCTGCTGCTGGCATCTACACCTACGACCAGACCAAAACCAAGTGGCAGCTCGCGAACGCTGCGACTTTCCCGTACGACATTGCACTGGCGATCATGGGCAAGCCTGACGTCAACAAAGTCGTTGCCAAGGTTGTCATGGTTCGTCCGGTGATTGTGCCGAAAGCCTTTGCTGGCTCACTGGCGAAAGCCGACATTCAGGCCACCGCCGCTTTCACCTTCACCATGAAAGTGAACGGCAACCCTATTGGCACCGTGGTGTTTGCCGCTGGTAGCGCGAACGGGGTGTTCACTCCGGATGCTGCATTCACCCGCGATCTGTTCATTGAGACTGGCGACACTCTGACCGTCACCACTCAAGCGGCAGCGGATGCAACTCTGGCGTTCCCCGCGATCACCGTCATGGGCCGTCAGGTTCACGTCTGATAAAACTTTCGAGGGGCCGCTGTGCCCCTCTTTTCACATCTGGAGGAACACTCATGCTCCTCAATGCAATGATGGCTTCTGGACTTAGCAGTTACGGTAAAGTGGTAGATAGATCGTGGGCGTGGAAAGGGCCTTCCACAACAAGGGTTCCGGCAATAGAGGGCGTTGATTATACGCTGTCCGAAGACGACACGAAGTTCGTCATGACGACCAATCAATATTTTACCCTTGTAATGCTACGCGAGCGGGCACGCAACTCCGTAGGGAAGTCTCTATACTTCCGCTTCTACTTGAGCAACACAGTTCAAGTAGGGGTGTGGAGTAACGGCGTCGCATTTGCTTTAGACCTCGGGGCGGGATGGCACACGGCGCGGAGCGACTACTATGCCGACGGTCAGAACCGCTACACTATTGATGGCGTCGTACGTTACACAGGGCCGAAGCGTGAAGTAATAGCGTTTTACTGGACGGGGCCGCGTACGTTTTATTTTGATGTAGGGGATCGCGGCGGCGTGCTCCCTGCCAACTGCGAATGGTGGTGATATGATCCTCAATCTCATGACAGTTCCGGACGCGAGCAAATATGGAAAGGTGATCGATAGAACTTGGATCGTGAAAGGCCCGTCTACTGCTCGCGTTCCCGCAGTTGAAGGCGTTGACTTCACGTTGACGGAAGACGACACGAAGTTCGTCATGCCCATCAACCAGTATTTCACTATCATCATGCAGCGCCAGAGAGTGCGCGATGCCGCTGGAAAGTCACTGTACTTCCGGTTCTACTTGAGCAACACAGTTCAAGTTGGCGTGTGGAGTGGCGGCCTTGCGTTCGCCGTCAACCTCGGCGTGGGCTGGCACACTGCACGATGCGACTATTACGCGAACGGACAAAACCGTTACGTGATTGATGGAGTGACTCGATACAGCGGGCCGAAGCGTGAAGCCATCGACTTCTACTGGAGCGGTGCGCGTACGTTTTATTTCGACGTTGGTGACAGGGGCGGCGTGCTGCCCGCAGACTGCGAGTGGTGGTGATATGCTATTGAATACGATCACTGTGGGTGTAGAGTTTCAACCTCGCGCTCCGATCAACCGCGCTTGGATTGTGAAGGGTACGGGAAGCAACCGCCCTGCTGCAACCGAAGGCGTTGACTTCACGCTGACCGAAACCGATACAAAATTCGTGGCACTGCGCAATCAGTACATGGCGTTCAACTTCCTGCCGCGCTATGAGGCAGGCGTGACCAAGAAACTCTACATGCGCTTCTACATCGGCCTGTCCACTCAGGTTGCGGTGTGGGGAAATGGTAATGCGTTCTCACGTTGGTTCGGCGCGGGCTGGCATACGTTCCACTTGGAATATTACGCTAACGGCCAAAACGCCTATTACATTGACGGCATTCTGCTGCACTCAGGCGTGGTGCGCGGTGTCCCCGATTTTTACTGGACGGGCGCGCAGACAATCCTGTTCGACGTCGGTAATCGCGGAGGCGTGTTACCTGCTGGCTACGAGTGGTACTAAGGAGAGTCGGATGTTGTTATCAGTTCAGACTGCCAGACAAACGGAATTCTCCGTGCTGGATCCAACTACGATTTTGCGGAATTGGGTTTATGAGGGAGTGACTGCAAAGTCGCGCATTGCGGATTCCGGAAGATCAATCACGAACTTGGATAAGACGACGGCACTGATGTGTTGTGCCAAAGGCAAGCCGCGCAGAGGCAAATACATGCTGCGCGTGAAGTTCACAGGCTCGGGCACGTACTACTGCGCAGTCGTACCACTCAGCGCCTACTCGTTGGCCGGACGCATCACTTACCGCGACACGCTGCCCTTGAATGTCTGGCACACGATTCGCGTCGATACTGGCAGCGACAACGTGAAGCGAGTTTACGTGAACGACGTGCTGCTCACAGCGAACGCTTCGATGATCGACATTGGGTTCTACGTGCTCAACAACATCGACAGGTTCGAGATCGACGCTGGGCAGCTCGGGAGTCCGTTGCTTGAAGGCTACGAGTGGCTGTAGTCGTATTCTGTAATTTACTGGGTCAACCACAGGAGGTATCAATGAAAGTAGCAATCCCGCGCGGTAAGGGCAGATCCGCAACCTTTCAAGCACTCGGCGAAGCAATCTTGAGCACCGCAGCGCAGGAACTCTCACCAGCACAAGCGGCGTATCAGGAATTGCTGCAAGCGAAGTGTGAGAAGATGGGCATCAACCATCCGTTCGAACTGGAAGACCCCAACGACGTGAAGAAGTTCTTCGACGAACTCTCTGCCGACTGGGCAATCCAGAAGGACGGCGAATAAGAGGGGCTGAACGCCTATGAAGTTCTCCGAACTGCTCTCTGCTTTCACCGTCGAGCAGAGTATCTTTATTCTGTACTGGCTGGCGGGGATTGCAACGCACTGGGGAATGAAGCTCAAGAGCGAAAACCTCACCGCAATGCAATACTGGTCTACGAAGCCTTGGAATTCCGTTGCGTCTGTGCTGGTTAGTTTCGCCGTTGTGCTTAACTCGCTGGTGACGGGCGACAACGAATTCATGACGTACTTCGGCGCGGGGTTCGTGGCGGAAGCCATGATTAATCGCTACGTGTCGTCGCAAGGGCTCGAAGCGCAGAAGGGGGCCACATGATTGAGAAGTTGAAGGCAGCGGGAAACTGGGTGCTGATAGCACTCGGGATCTTGGCTGCCGTTCTGTTTGGTGCGAACACGTTGAAGAAACGCGCACAATCACCGGACACGAAAGACGAACCGCCCGCAGGAAAGGGGCCGCTCGTTGAACAACAGGCAAAGGAAGTCGAAGCAGTGAATGAAAAGGTTACGGACGTTAATCAGTCCGCAGCCGCGCCACCGCCGAAGACGAATGCCGATGACGCAAGCATGGATGATTTGGTGAAAAGGTATGATCGACTGTGAGGCAAAGATGACGTTGCGAGTTGTTTTGTTTTGCGTTGTGGTGCTCGGCTGCGCTGTTCTTACCACAGGTTGCAGCGTCAAGCCGAGTCCTGCACCTAGCGAGCGGACTGCCATCGCGCAGATCCCCGAAATGAAGCAGGTGGAGATTCCAGTTCTGGAGCGCGCAATCAAGCCGCGCATTTCCGTAATCGAACACGACGGCACCAAAGTCGTCACACTAGATAAGGAGGGCATGGCGCGACTCATCGATCTGTATCAGCACGATGGTTATGCGACGACCACGGCGAACAACGCTGTAGAAGTCGCACGCGCCGCCATCACGGAACGGAACAGGCTGCTTGCGTTGGCAAAGGCCGAAGAGCTTGAAGGTAATCGACTGCGTGCAGAGTTGCATGACGTCAAGGACGCTACGAAGGATGAGCGATTTTGGAACAGCGTTGAACTCAACGCAACCAGAGCGCTACTCGCGCTTGCGCTTCTTGCGGGAATGTAAAAGAGGGGAGATCCACGTAACAGGATCTCCCCTCTTTTCATTTGCGCGCGTAACGAACAATGTCGAAGTCGTCGCTTTCCAGAAGCACGGTACGCTCCCAGCCGTCGGTATCCAGTTCAAGGAACGTGAACGGCTCAGGAACTTCTTGGTGAACTTCGGTGACGAACATTGTGGTGACGAGGTGCTTGGCCTGCGCGTACACTTCGGCCCCGCCAATGATGATCGGCTGCGTCGGGGAGCGTGCGATTGCGTCTTCGATACTTTGGACACAGATGCAGTCTTGCAAATCCTTATGTGTCAGCACGATGTTGACACGGTACGGCAGCGGCTTGTACGGCAGCGAATCCCAAGTGCGGCGGCCCATGATGATAGACTTGCCCACGGTAGCGCGGCGAAACCACTTGAGGTCTTCCGGCAGGTTCCACGGCAAGCGCCCGTCCCTGCCGATTGCACCGTTCTGCGAAATCGCGACGATCATTTGCAGCCCTTCGGTTTGCTCGGCGCGGAACAGTGCAGCGTCAATGGTGCTCGGTGCTGCGATCTGGTAATGGCGATTCTCCCACTTCTCTACGGCATCCACCAGATCATTCAGTTCATCAGCCGTTACCGGATCCATCCCTACCGCCCCGTGGTGCATCAATGCCTCAATACGTTCGAGCGACAACTGATACTCACGTTCACAATTAATCTCGATCATGTCATTTCCTCTTCTGACGCTTGCGGATTTCACGACTGCGAATCGCGCTGCGCATCGGTCGCGTTTCTTCCTGTTGCTTCATGTACGCCGCACGCCGCCAACGCTCTTCCGCATCCAGTACGCGACGTCGGTCTTCCGCTGCCTGACGCCGCACACGCACCGAATCTTCATCATCAAGCAGCTCGCTAGGGAGAGGCAGCGCACCGATACCCAATTCCGACTTGAACGCGCGCGTGGCTGCCACAAGCAATTCCATTTCTTTCATACGAGATCCTTCAAGCGGTCAGCGTACAGGGAGTACACGCGCGGAACACCGTTGAACTTCTTCAATGGGATTTCACGAATGCGCTTCCAGCGAATCAGCGACCCGCAATCCGGACAGTACGAGAACGGCAAGCAATGTCCCGGATGCGGTAACGCGATGCGAGTCTTCGGCGAATTGAACAGTTCGACTGCCGCTTCCCACTCAGACATTACGGCGTGGTAGGTGTCTTCATGTACGTCTTCACCGGATATGTTTGCAACGCGATGGTTGCATGGCTCTTCGCTCATGGCTACTCCAGTGGAAGCTGCGTGTTGTTGACGTCGCGCATTTCGAAGACCTCAATCTCTTCCGCGATAGGGAAGTGACGGATGGTCGGAGTCGGAATGTTGCCGAGTGCTTGTGACAACGCGCAGCGCAAGGCATTGCGCAGCCCTTCATACTCTTTGGTGAAGAAGCTCGTCGTCTTCTGTGCGGCATTGGCAACACCTTCACGCACAATGGAGTCGAATCCTTCTTGCGGAACATAACCGATCACGATTACGAATCGCGCCACGTCAACCGGAACGCCTTTGTGCAAAAGATCGACCACGGTGTAGCTGTAGGCCGATGGCATACCGCCGCGCGTAACGACTTTCGAGCTGAATGGCTTGGTGGTCAACTCGCTTGGCGGAACTCCGAGCGCAGTGCCGAGCACTACCATGATCGGATTGATACGTGACGCGCCAGTGAACAGCGCGTTGGTTGGATGGATTACGTAAACTCTACTCATCTTGTTGCTCCAACTTTTTCCAGCGGTACGCACGCGACTCGCGGTTCAACGGCACCGTGTATGGAGACGGTAACGTCACGAACGTCTTCGCAGGACAATACCATTTGCGGCCGATGCGCGTGTAGAACCGCCCATTGAGATCGTCGTACCATGCACTGGCTTTCGGATAGCGCGAGCGCAGTAACTCAAACAATTCGTAACCGCGACGTGCGCTTGAAAACGCATGATGCGCGTCGATGCGCGTGGTTATCGACGTGTCATATTCGGAATAGCGTTCGCGGAGGCAGGCGGTGATAAACTCTTGCACGCCAGCATCGAATTCAGGAACATGCGACACACGGCCACCGACGCGGACGTCAACGACCCCAGTTACCGGAATCGTCCACTTCACCGCAAGGCGACGGCGACCCTGCTTGGTCTTGCCGTAGTAGTCATGCAACATCTTCTGTTGCGCGAGCGGCAGACGTTCGAGGCTCTTGAGTATTCGTTGCGCTCGCTTCTCACGCTGCGCACGGAGTTCCTGCATCTGCATCCAGCGACGCACGGCATTGCGATACGCACGCTCACACGTAGTAGACACCGAACTCTCTACGTCAGGAACCTCACACATCTTGAACTCAAAGCGCAGTTGATTGCTGTCAATGTGCCACGAATCCACGATAAAGAATTGGTTGCCCTTCAAGGCAGGCGGCCCTTTGACTATGTGGACAGGCCGGTTCTGCACTGCGGCACTAAGGTTGATTTCCATATCACCTCACTTGCGCGGTTGACGTTGGCGCGCCAGAATCGTCATCTTGCCCTCACGCGACTTCTCGATTGCTTCGGTCAGCGCTTCATTGAAGGGCGGCGGATCCTGCAACAGCGCCTCCACCTTTTCGAGGGATTCAGGCGTCAGTGCAATTGCGTTTTCTTGTGCGTCATTCATACCAAATGTCTCCCAAAAATTGGATTAGGTGCCCGTACAGTCAAACCGAAATCTTCCATCACACGGAAGCGCGGGATCGACTTGCGGCACATGTCAGTGCCGATAGGGAACTGGTAACGCTTCGGGTAGTGCAGACCAAGATCGCCATACGCCGATTCGTAATACTTGCTGACAAGCGGCAGCACCATGTTTTCCATCAGCTCGACAAGTGCGGCTGTCGCGAACGAGGCGGCGCGGTTACGGCGTTCGTATTCGAAGTCGAACGTTTGCAGCGATACCGGAAATCCAACAGCCTGTACCTTGTGATCGCCGAACTGGATCTCAAACGTCGCGCGGTTTCTTTCGCGCGGAACCAACGCTGACCGGAAGCCGTCGCCGTACTCGCGCATCATGGCTTCCGATAAGAGTCTGTCGAGGGTCTTGCTCATCTAACCTCCCCACTCCCCAACAGTCCGGACAAGGTGCAATATCCCACACGCCATCCTTGTCCTTTCCGTCGAGAATGTATTTGTCGTCACACGTTGGACACGGCATCGAAAGCGCCCGCATCAACACGAATCTGGTAGCCCTCGATGGAAGTTTGGATATACCTGACGAACACGCCTGTCATATCCAGCCCACCGAGAGCGCCTTTGATCTCTTCGATGAGTGGTGCGTTGAGGTAGGTGCCCTCACTTCCCCAGCGGCACGCTTCCATCGCTTCCCACCAGTGACCGCTCGGGCCGTGCATAGGGTGGAAGTTTTCTTCGGTGAAGTGAATCACAGGGAGCAGGATCACGGGGCCGCTCGGCTTGGTCATTTGAAGGTGGACGAACTGCCCAGTCTTGTCGATAACCATGTGCTCAACGAAGTGGCCGCGCAAGTCAATTCCGATACGCGCGGCTTGCTTAATCGCAACAGCGGGAATTGGAATCTGGCCATTTGTTCCGGCGGCAACCAGTGCAGCGTGCCATGCGTCACTGTCGTGAAGTCCGTCTACGCGAAAACGAATTGTTGGCGGTGTCAGTTTCATTCTGGTTTCCTGAATTCGATGGTTACTTCGTTGCAGAATGGTGAGCCCGTAGACCCATCATTCAGCTCGATGCTTGTGATGGTTGAGCGGCGCAAGTCAACGCCCCTCTCTGCCGCAAGGTCGATCAGCAGTTGAGGTACTTCCATGCCGACAGGAAGTGATCGCTCTGGATTGCGCTGGCTTTCCTCATATGCTGCATCCAAATGACGCGCCCAGCGATTTACTAATTGCGACACGGGCAACATGTCATCGTCCTGTACCGCAATCTTGATCGGCGTAACGGCTGACACCGGAGTGAACGTGCCGTCGCGGCTAATTCTTCCGTGCTGTTGCACGAAGCTAACTTTAGGTTCGGTCATGATGTTTCATCCCTTGATACTGCGGCCCACGACTTGCACACTTCGACGTCAATGCTGCCTGTCGTTTCGATGAACAGCTCTGCCTCGCGTGCAAGTCGGCGGGCACTGAAACGGATCCGGTTCGGTCGCGTTAAGTGGCTCGGGGCCAGCACCCACTCCTCTGATAACTTGGCGCAGTGTTCGATCAGGTCGAGCAAGTTGGCGTGAGTTGCCAGCGGACGGGCCACGACCTTACCAATTGCGCACGGCCCGTCGCACCGCCCCATGTCCAGATGGTGACTGACTCCTGCATGGCGCGCCGAGTGCAGACCCTCAGAAAACGAGGTGAACACTTCGGATACCTTGAGGGGCATATGCGCACCAACGGGCGGACGTACCGGACACGCGAACCAACGATAAGCAATAACCTCTTCGTGTGTGCCGTAACGCTTGCGAAGGAAGCGCGCAAGGTTTCGCAACTGCGGCGGCTTGAGGTGTTCACCTTCAATGTAGCGGATGAAGGTAAGGCAGGCGGCCACGTCGAGCCGCCCATCTTCTCCGCGCGGGAGTGCATTCATAGTTACTTGCTCACAGGGAACGCAATATGCGGTTGCGCATCTTCGTAAGTGTACTCGAACACTTTCAAAAGTTCGGCATCCGGCAAATCCTTCACGGCACCGAGGAACATGTCGAGCTTCTGCTTGTAGCTGAATTTCTCGCTCGCCCAGCGTGCTTTCAAGTGCTCAGGAATGTTGATATGCAGATTCGGCAACCACGCCATCGCTTCTTCCACGGTGTCAGCCATTGCGTGACTGTCATGCACTTCACGGTGCAGCGCGTCGAACTGCGCATCCAGTTTGCGAAGTTGACCTTCGTCGTTCTGGTTGCTGTAGTAGTGAACGTCGTGCATGGTGTAGTTGAGGCCGCCAACTGCGAAGTCAGTTACCGCGCCGATAGTCTTGAGCATTGTCGCGTACGATGCCCAATTGAAGGGCACGCCAACGGGCACGTCACAACTGCGTTGCACCACGTCGAGGTTCAGGTGCGGTGTGTTGTCCGACTCACGGAGCAGGTGCGCGTTCGGGTGTTTGCCGACAACGAACTGGAACAGGCAGTGGCACGGAGGCAGCGCCATTTCCGGAATCTGCGAAGCATTCCATGCGCTGACAACCATGCGCGAACTTCCCGGGTCACGTTCCAACAGATCCAGCGCGTCGCCGAGTTGATCGATGAATCCGGTGAGTACCACGGTATCGTATCCGGTTTCACCCGCAGGCATATCGCCGAGACGCACGTAACCTTTGGCGAGCAGTTCAGCGTAACGTTTGGAGTCACGTTCGTGATAAGGCGATGCAGCACCAGTGAAGAAGGTTTGCACGTCACGTTGCTTACGCCACTGCGCACCGTACACAGGGCCAAGGTCGCCGCCGATCAGACGGCGTTCCGGAATGTTGTTGTACGCCATCCAGATTGCAGCCGCCTCATCCGAATCGTCACCGCCGCAATGTTCATTGAACGATTCGAGCAGCCCGCGCTTCTCGACAATGTGCAAGCGCTCATTCCACGACAACGGAACCCAGCGCTCAGTCCCAGGGATTACCCACGTATCCCAGATGTGAACGTTGCAGCGTTTGAGGTAGTCGATGGTGGTGTCGCCGGAGAGTAACCAAAGCATTTCACGCAACATCGGCAGCAGGAAAAGTTTCTTGCAGCGCACCAGCGGCATTACGTTTCCGACGTCGGGGAACGAGACAGACACGTAGGGGATCCCGATGCGTTGATGGCCGCGCGCCTCTTTCGCCAGTGCCTCATTGCTTTGCAGGCGACGCATGACACGCATGTACTGGCGGTCGGTGTAGAGCGCTTTGTCGATAACGTGTTGGATGGCGGTGCCTTCCACTTCGGCGCGTACGTTGCTGTTCATTGTTTGTCTCCTTCGAATTGAGATTGCAGTTGCAGGCGCGCTTCGAATGCGTGAGCGGCGCGTGACAAGAACGAGTAAACTTCTGACGGCTCGATCCTGATAATTTCGAACTGTGCATCGGCCAAGTGGCCTTGCAAGCGGTAATCGAACATATAGTAGAACTGCGAAATGCCCTGCGCGTTAAGCTCTGCCATGCAGTCGGGGCACGGCGTATCAGTGCATACGACAATCGCGTTCTTTGCACGGTCGCCTGCCTGTCGCAATGCTCTGCGCTCGGCGTGAACAACGTCAGGGTGCGTGGCTAGTCCGGCGTGTGGGTCGCCCGCGTAAGGCACGTAATCAGAAGGTGCGGGAATCTCGCAGCAATTCGTTTGGTGGCCCGTGGGCATTCCGTTTGCTCCCCAGCCCAGAATGTGCGGACGGTTTTCTACCGCATCACGCGCTATGACAACGGCACCGACTTTGCGCCGCTCGCTTGGGCTATGCTGTGCGATAGTGAATGCCGTAGCCAACGCTCCGACAATATGTTCGTGTTTCAACATGGGTAGGCTCCTTGTAATCCTACCCTCTATTTACAGTATTTGGAGACAACCATGCAGCAACTCAGTGCTAACTTCACACTTGCTGATGTTATGAAGAGTGATAAGGCGAGAGAGTTGGGTATCAACAACACACCGCCTGCCGAAGTAATCGAGCGCGCGATTAACGTCGCGGTCAACGTATTGGAGAGAGTGGCTCAACATTATGGCGTCCAAAACGTCGAAATCAATTCGTGGTTCCGCTGCGAGGCGTTGGAGAAAGCGATTTGTGCGGGAGCATATGCGTCGTGGAGAAAGCGACTCGGGCTGCCCGACACAGAAGCAAGTTGGAAGCGATACTTCGCAGCCAAGCAGCACCCCAAGGGCGACGCAATCGACTTCGAAGTCAAAGGCGTCAGTAACGAAGATCTGTTCAACTGGATCAAAGCGAATCTCGAATTCGACCAACTGATCCTTGAGTTCCACAAGAAGAACGACCCGCGCAGCGGTTGGGTTCACGTAAGCCATGTGCCTGTGAACAACCGCCGTCAATCGTTCCGGATCGGATAAAAGAAAAGGGAGACACTTGAGCGGTGTCTCCCTTTTTCGTTTACGCCATGATCTTGCGCAGTTGCGTGTAGTAAGCAACCATTGGCTCGGTGTTGAGCGTCCGGCCTTGACGTACTGGGTACAGATGGACTTCACCAGTTGACATGTTGACGTCCCACACTTGGAAGGTACGAATGTCGGTGTCTTTGTCCAGCTTATACATCGGCGCGTTGAGCTTCGGCGGGTCTACCAGCAGGCGGCGGATTGACTCGCGTTGTGCATCCAGCAGCGGCGGGAACTCAAAACGAATCAGCGCTTTCGACGGCGCGAACTTGGCATGGACGTTCGCAACGTGGGCACCAATAGATGAGAACCACTGATAGACACGGCGCGCAGCACCGATAACAGCAGAGCGGCCATCAACGCCGTGCGGGTAGTCGAACACCAGACCCTTCGTGGTGACGCGCGGACGCATCTTGGCATCGAAGAAGCCTTCGTTGAACAACTTGGCGAGTGTGAGGTTCACAGTATTGGAGTCGTATTCACTCCAACTCACATGACCGTACTTGTCCAAATCGATCTCGCTGGAATCACGTTCGTGTTCAACTTCATGCTCGGTGTTATCCACCACCGGAACGTTCAGCTTCTTCATGCGCACGAATTCGGATACCGGTTCAACGCTCGCACGTTGCAGCAGCACACAGCGATTGCCCAGTTGCTCGATCAGCTTGCCTTTGCGCGGTACGCGACGCACTTCGTACGTTTCGTAATCGGCATCGGTGTTGCCCACGGCCTTGCTGGTGATTGCGGCAGTCAGACCAGAGACGGTCGGGCTGTAAACGGCCCACACGCTATCGGCACGGCTCTTACTGCGCATCACTGCGACATAGGCCAAGTTGTTTTGCACCACAACTTTGTCTTTGCGTGTGCCTGCCTGCGGCTCAACTTCTGGAATGCTGGTCGGCAGCGGAGTGTCGTCGGTCTCGACTTTGGTACGGGTGACACGCTTGGCTTTCGTGCCGCCGCCTTCGGTTGCTGCCAACTGACTCTTCTCGAACGCGCGGCGCAGTTGGGTGATTACGGTCTTGGCGACTGAATCTTCCAGCGGGGTACGCAGATCGAAATCCAGATAGGTGCGCTTGTTCTTGTCTAC
>Ga0209599_10000337_pt1 | contig 32387 bp, 63 predicted proteins | sample Shrwel_input2_FT_FD_187534 | JGI IMG/M metagenome (GOLD analysis project Ga0209599, IMG submission 187534) | Subsurface microbial communities from deep shales in Ohio, USA - Utica-3 well 1 S input2 FT (SPAdes) (version 2) ...
GGTATGCATTTTCCCGAAAAATACTGACCAACTGTCCCAAATGGGCTCCAGCCCTACAGCCCCAAGGCTTCGGCGTGGGACAGTTTCAAAAACCAAACTGTCCCGTGGCCAGTAATACTGTCCCAAAACGAAAAAAACCAGCGATTTGCTGGTTTTTTGAACTACTGAGTTAGTTTCGGTAGTTGCGATGTCGCTGCAAGGGAGGTCGAGTAACCTGATCTACGCGCACGGCTTTAGGTCCAAAGGTGATGTTTACCGGCAGGAAGCCTTTGTCATAAGCTCGGCGTGTTGCTTCAAATTCATCATCAGCATACACAGTTCCTAGGTAAGGCATCTCTCCCCATTTCGGGAGCCAATAGTCGGGATAGATATGGTACTTATTTTTGCTAGACATGGTATGTCCTCACAGGTGGTTTATGGTGATACGAGTATTACCTAAAAAACCAGGAGTGTCAAGCACTCCCAGTTCTCACCACTACGAGACAATGTGCTCTAGCGGTATTACGTCCGTATAGTTATCCTTACCAATCTCCAACCCCTCAGAGATAAGCACTTCGTAGCTATGCTGAACATATAGAGGATCCTCTTTAGCTGTCTTCTCTAAGTACTCCTTTACCTTCCGCGGGTCCTGCCCGTTGTGTAGGACCCATGTAAGATGGTTGGTCAACCGAGTACCGGTAACCAGGGCGTTCACCACGCCCTCGTACTTCGTCTGTACGGTGATGCAGTCGCCCTTCTTATAGGTAGGTACCACTACAGGGAAAGACTCGCACAGCTGCGCTCTCCAGAGGTCTGCGTACTGTGTTTTGCATACCTCGCACTGGTACGTGTTTGGATGCTTAATTGTTGCTACCATTTTATCCACTCCCGTTTACTGAATCTAAGTCGTAAACCGTCGTATGCATAGAAGCCTTTGCTACCTCGGTTGACAAAGTCCTTAGGCCACATACGACGAGCTTTGCGGTTACAGAGGAGTATCTTTCGAGCTCTCATTCTGGCAGTCCCCGTACGTGTAATGAGTAGTTTTCACCACTCTTTACTAGACCCTCAAGCTCCTTGGCTATACGGGTCCATTCCCACTTATCCAATCGCCGGTACACGCGTCCCCTTGGTGCATGAAGTCTGTGAGCTTTCTTTTTACGGTTATCCCAGGCAATTCCGTCTCTGTACCGTAAAGCCTTTCGGCTATAATCCATCAATGTTTGATTCAAATTGTCTAAGTAAGAGGTCAAGGTGTGTTCTCCTGGAGGCAACATATGCCTCCCATCGTTGGTTGTATTCTGACATTTCCACCAGCATCCTTCGCTCTACCTCTCTACGAGTGACTAGATAGAGCGGTCTGCCAGAGCGTGCGCATTGCTCCTTTATATATCGCCAAGCCTTATGCGCGAACAAAGAGTTGTAGTCCTCTTTTAGGTAGTTGAGGCGAGCGTGTAGAGGTGTTGATTTCATCGTCGCATCTGCATGCCTAGGAGCAGACCTAGCATTGCGTTATCCTTCACGCTAGCTGAGTTTTGCGCAGGGTGATGTTCTATGCGAACTTTCACTTTTGGGTCAGGCAAGTACCCATGCTGCTGCCTTAGCTCGATAAGCTCCTGCTTCTGCTCATCGTTAATCTTAAGCAGACCATCGATGATGGCATTCCGTTCGGCTAGTTTGTTAGACCCTATGATGAACATGGCTATTGCCACCATGACCGTTAGGAGTAAACACACACAGGCAATGATAAGAAGGTATTCCATGATTGTTCTCCGAGAAGCATTGTTTATGATACTTACTTGCCGCCCCAATAGTGTTTGACGGAAGTGCCTATATTTCCATCTCTCCATTTACGCTTTCTTGCGGCGCTTGTGAATGCATCCCCTCCACACTTATCTAGAGTGCGTAGGAGATCTCTAAAAGTAGGGCCTATTAAGATGCGCTGGTTGCATCTACCTTCAACAACCAGCTCACCATTTCTGAAAACCCTACACCCATACTCTCGGCCTAGCCAAGTAGCTTTGGTGGTGTAAGTGTTCATGATGGCGTAGCCGCCAAAGCCTTGGCTAGCGCATAGCCTTCTAACTCCCAGAGTTTTTTCTTGGCGGTGTGTGCCACTTTTTTAATGGCGACGTCCCTCCCAAGACCCGCATCAAAGTTCTCTATACTAACCGCAGAGGCGTATTGAGTGGCTATTGTCCAATTAATATCTCCTATGGGTAATATTGCCACAGCTACCGTAGTAGCAGTACCTGGCACAACCCACGTCTCGTACCGTACCGTTGCCATCAATACATCGATAGTGTCATTGGTAATACGTGGTTTGGTCAACCCTTTGCGCTGAATCTCAGCTTCTAATTCTTTGCTCATGATCAATGCACCTTTCTCTTAGGGGTGGTTTTAGGTTTGGCCGGCTCGATATCAGTAGGCTCCATACGAACACGTAGTAAGTCTCCATCAGGACCAATATCGGACTTTTCAAAGGTCAGCTCTCCATCGAAGCCCTTATCTCGCAAGGCACCCATAATAGCTTCCTTGGCTAGGTACATATGCACGGGCTCCGAGAATCGACGATAGATATCTACCATACTTCTACGCAGGGAGCATAGGTCTAATCCCGCAGTACCGACTGAATCGGGGTGAATGGTAAGAAAAGATACGATCTCTAAGATATCAGCATCCACGCTTTTAGACTCTTCAATCCACCCAGAGATAAGTTCGTCTTTATCTTTTCGCTGGTACTTACGTACGAAGTTCTGAATCTTCATAATAATAGGCATGATACTATCTGCCTGCTCGACATCTACCGAGATAATAGATGCCGCCTGTAACATGGCGTCATACCCTTGGAGTAATATCGAGGCAGGAACTAGTTGTTCTGTTTGTTGGCTCATTTTGTAATCACCTTGACGACTTGGATAGGTTCAGAGACCTCGAAAGGTCTCACTTGGGTTGCTCTGCCACATCCACGGCAGATATTTTGAAAGAACATCTTTCCTTTATTGGTGTAGTAAGCGGTCTTCGTGGAGCCGCCGCAGGAGCATATCATAGTATCACTCACATCGTATGTTGTAGCGATATCCGTTGTAATGTACGGCCACATTGCGATTACTAACGGTGCAGGTCCTTGCCACCTCTGCAATCGCCGCGTCCGACGGTGGAGGTACTTTGCCGCAGGCAGTCAGACCTATGGCAAGCAGTATTGTTAGCGTCGTTTTCATAATGTAAGTACCTATGAATGCAGCTCCCCGCGGATGTTAGCGACTCGGTATTTAAGCACACCATTGGGATTTTCCCCTAGGTCTACACCGAGGGACGCCCACCACTTTTGGAGACCTAGCGCTTTCATAACGCCATAGTCTCTCAGGTTTCCATTAAAAGTTACAATTGCCTGTTTCACATCACCACTTAGGAATCGTATGCTATACCCTAAGGGACCTTCGCTGCCAGTAGGAATGTCGGTCTCTACTGTATTAGCTATGTACTGTCTAAACTCTTTGTCAGTATCAATACCTTTAGGTGCAAATACATGCACGACACCTAAGATGTGAGTCCAAGTGGACATAGAACCTCCTACACCGCAATGGGTGCTTTTATGGCTGGTAGAGGGTGATAGCCCTCTATGGTAAAGTTATCGAAGCGCAGATCTGTTAAATCTGACTCCTGACTTATACCACTAATGATAAGTTTAGGGACGCATGCGGGTATCACAGCCTGCCGGGATAATTGCTTCTCTACCTGACTCACGTGGTTCAGGTATATGTGCGCATCCCCGACAACCGTGTGGGTAACGAATCGAGGCTCTCTCCCTGTCAAGTGACAGAGAATACATAGCAACGCCGAATACGAAGCAATGTTAAATGGTGCCCCTAAGAATAAGTCGTTAGACCGCATCCAATAGCTGAGATCCATATACTGACCGCAAGGCGAGCAGTAAACCTGGAATCCTATATGGCAAGGCGGCAAGGCTGCGTCTATGTTCAGGGAAGGATCCCATGCTGTAACCAACAGCCTACGAGAACGAGGATTGCTGCGTATCTCTTCTATGAGACGGCGTATCTGGTCAACCCCATGGAAGTCCCGCCACATCTGGCCGTAGGTACCCGCTCCGATAGTACCATCCTCTCGTTGCCACTCGTCCCAGATATGTATGTTGTTTTCTTGCAACCAGTCAACGTCGTTACTGCCGCTAAGAAACCAAATCAATTCTCCGATTACACCATGAGCCCATACCTTTTTGCTCAGCAATAGGGGGAAGCCTTGGCGTAAATCAAAGCGCATAGATACATCGCCAAATACGGAGATTGTACCTACACCAGTGCGGTCATCCTCTATTATCTCCCCAAAAGACAGTACCTGTCTAATAGCTTTAAAGTATTCCAAATCAGGTGTGTTCATAATTAATACCCCATGCGTGTCGCTTATATATAGATACATCAGCGCTACTTGTGAAACCATGATCGTAACGCATATACGTAAAGCCTGCGACGCGGGCCGTCGCTCTAGAGTATACATATAGCTCCGTTCTAGCATGTATATATCTAATGGACCAGGATATACCTCTATCCCATAGAGTACAGCGAATCTCCATACCGCCGGGCCTATACTCCGCTATAACAGGTAGATTTCTACCCCGACTCTTGTCACAATCCATACGGGCGTAGATCAACCTAGTGTAATTCATAGCGTACACCCCAAATATCATTTGCATATGCATCTATGGATTTGAGCGCTACATACCCATAGCTCATGCGAGCATGCTTGGTAAATATAGGCCCGTCAGGCGTCCTAGAGTAGGCAATAATACCGCGCTCATCGCATGACCACATCTCCCCATACTTGGGTATGATCATATGTATTGATCTACTATTGCATCTGAGTATAAACTCGCTGCTGCACCGCCTATTCGACCCCTCGGTGTCCATTCTACTGACGGCTAACCTAATGTAGTTCATAGTGAGGACTCCAGCTATGGTCTGACTTATGGGTTATTTCCATATTGCCTACGTAACCGTACGCAAGGGATTTGGAGAGAATCAATCCCGGCATCGGAACCCTGGAATATACCAATAAGGTACATCTAATAGGATTCAACACCCAAGATACGCCATACTCGTACCGACATACTAAATTGCCGTATACTCCGACAACCACATCGGGTATGCCTACAGGATACTTCTCTCTCCCTGGCCTAACTCCAATGCGACCATATGCCAGTCTAGTGTGATTCATAGCAAGGACTCCATATGTCGGTAGTTGATCGCATCGCGTCTACCCTACCTACGTAATAATAAGAGTAGCCATTGGATCGTTCAAATCCACGAGCCATTACCCGGGTGTATATAAGGAAGTTCCCTAGACAGGCATTGATAATCCAGGAAGCTCCATAGTCATCCATACCGCAGTAACACCCGAACTCAAGGCCGAGCGTGGCGGATGGGTTTACGGCAGGAATCTCTTTTGCTCGACGACTCCAACGGTCCATACGTCCCCAGCTTACTCTGGTGTAATTCATAATATTCTCCTACCCCACTCCTTAGGGAGGAGGGTGTATCTACGATTGTCGAGTGAAATAATGAGCGATGTTTACTAAGACGTCAGGCGCTCTTCCCGGTTCCGTGCTGAAGAACATACCACGTCGACGGGTACGTTGCGGGCCGATATATTCCCTGTCTTCCTTAATAAAGCATTCCTCATCTCTGAGCGCCGCTTTTATAGCCCTGCTGGAGAATCTCTCTCCTTCATTAGGTCCACCGCGTGATTTAGCAATCCGAATAAGCTCATCTATCCATAGGAATACGGTATGGTCCTGCATGTTGATAGAGATATGTTGATTGTTGATATCAGAATTCTCTAATGCCTGCAATCCCTCAATAACCGTTAAGAATCGAAGCACAAGATCATCTGACTTTTGCTCCTCATGACTGGATGTGCATAGGCTACATGCGTAAGTAAGCATATCAAATTGTACGTTGATCTCTTCCAGGATGCTTATACCAAAGAAAGTGATAATTGCCCAATGCTTAGCTGACCTGCTATCGCAGCTGGCCCGCTGCATTATTTGCCGTTCCAGTGCTTGTAGCTGATTATAGAACTCAATGGTATCGCATCGCGTAGAGGCATTAATCCATCTATGACCAATGCTCCTTAGGTACTCCGAGTTACCCTCAATCCACTTATAGGTATTATCGAGTTCTCTACCGTGAGTTGGCATCTGTACTTCCACACAGCGAGATCTGGTAGCGGGGTCTGTGAAAACGTCTTGACCACAGAAAATGATATTTGCCTTAACATCTTGAGTCACGATGCTCTTGGTATCTTTGGCAGAACCCATACTGCGACCTTGACGGTTATACCATGCTCTGAAGTGGCCATAGAACTCACGCGTATCCTTATCTGCTCTGACTTCATCCAGAAGAAGAGGTAAGCTGCTATAGAAGCCCAGCCTGCGAGTAAACCCTACGCCAGACACCAGTTGAGGAACAGTGGAACTGCCTATCTGCTCCATTCCATAAAGCTCTAGTAACCATTTAGTGACACTCGTCTTACCTTTACCGTGTCTACCCCAGATAAATAAGAAAGGGAAAAATCCATATTTATTAAACACATAGTCAGAGAATGCACTGGACTTAGCCCATGCTAGCATAGTTAAAGCAGCACCTACATCGCCGATATTCTGAATGAATTGTGTACAGAACTGAGCATAGAAGGTATTAGCTTCCGCAGAGGACATAGGAGGCGTCTGAAGTGTGGGTAGGTCATGATCCCCGCGCACGTTAATAGAGGCAGGCTTGATACCTACGCTATTGCCATTCACCCACATAATACCTTCCTTATCAGGAAGCACTTCTCGTCCACTACCGTCCACATACGTGTCCCTAAAGAGCCATCCCCCAGTTTCTGCTCTACGACCTACCTCATCCGGTATCTTCACAATGCGATCAGACCCTTTGGCATATACGAAGTCCCACATCTGCAGCAGGTCAGTCTCTGTGCCGTAGAAAGATGCATCTACAGCATTAGCTACTAGCTCCTTAAATGCATGTACGCTGACTTTGACATCCGAAGTTACCATGATAGGATTAGACTTAACACCATCGCATCGAATAATAATGATATCCCGACTACGCTCATCTCCTCTGATAAACACATTCCTGAGCTTTATCAAGAAGTTAGTAATGCGCAGCACCTTCCTTTCCCCGCTAGCAGATACGCGGGTCTTACAATAGCAACCGTTCAACTCAAATACGTCGTGACCATCTATGACGTCTGCACCCTCGATAGGCACTGTAGCAGGATCTCTGACCAGCACCAAGCTGTTCATGTCCAAGCCGCTACTATCTTTGAGCATCTCATCGACATCTTTGAATGGCTCTGGTACGACCATCTGACGTAGAGACCTTACCTCTAGCTTCCAGCAGGCGTTACGGTACTTATCGCCTGCGTCATCCCTATCGAAGATGGTAATAACATCCGCCTCAGCACAGTTGGTCTCTATCCATTTACGTTGAGCACCCGATGGCCCGCCAATCGTGGCAAGTACACCTACTTCCCCTTTAGTATGCTCTAATACACTGAGACGATCATTCTCCCCCTCCACAATAACAAGCGTCTTATATTTATTAGTAGCAGAGTCCTGTCCGTAGAACATATGGGAGTTAAGGCGATTCTCATTGCGTATCTGATATGGCGGCGTTTCCCCCAGAGGATCTTTCTGAGTAAAGTGAGATACCAATCCTTTGACGAAGTGGGGGTATATGAAGCACCCTTTCTTCAAGAATGGAGTATACTTACCTGTTTTCTTATTCTCAGAGATCAAGCCCGCATCAACAATCTCTTGCTCAGTATAATCAAAGGTCATTAGGAACTTGATTAGACCGCCGTCGTTCCATCCTATCATCTCCTTAGATAGGCAGTCTCGCGTATGCCTACGCTTCTGCAGTTGGTACTCCATTGGTGTGTACTGCACGCCATCCACGAGTATTTCGTGTTTGGAGTCCAATAGACAATTGTGGAAGTAATTTGCAGATAGCTCAAATATCTTCTGTGGCGTAGTCATATTCACTTCGATGTGAACATCAAAGTCACTCGCCAGCTTCCTTGCAGCGATGTAGGGGTCTACCTTGAATAGTAGGGAATAAAAAGCAATAGAATCGGATCCCCACTCACCGCAAGAGAAGCACTTAAAGTTAGTGGCGCTCTCCGCTACACGTACTTTGAAACAATCTTTGTGTCCACAGAAAGGACACTCCTTGTCTTCGAGTTGCAAGGTATCCGTACCTGCGTCCACTAACTCCTTTGACAAATACTTCTCTATAGCCGTAGTTAATGGGACGGCCATACGCACTTCTTTAAACATAATAAGCCTCTAGGAATAGGAATGGTACCATGAGTGTGTTTTCTTTACCTGCTGATCGGTAAGTATCCAGGTACTGCGCGAGTGAGGCTGCAAGCACCATACCCGGCGATTACCCATATGCAATATGACACTAGGTATGTGTGTCTGACGTATCCTTATACTTACGTACAATCCATTAGCGGAGGTGTAGTGATCTTTGACTCCCCGTCGTACTGAGTAGATCCCTTTTGCTCTGCAGTACGATCTAATGTGGTTCACGATAGTCTAAGCTCCAAGCATCGGTGTTAGGTGGGGTCCCATACTCTCGCTCAGTACTCCAGTACCTGCATGCAAATGTGTTCGTATATACATCCAGTACTCCCGTCACCCGAATAGATACCTCCTCACGTAGTATCTGCAGTCTGAATTCCCTATTACGGTCAGTTACTAATGGACGTACATAGATGTGCGGCCTAAAAGTATCCTTGGGTATGCATTGTATGGTTATTCTAGCGTGATTCATAATACGGACTCCAGGGATCATCAAAGCTAACATCTTCATAGCGTAGTACATGCACGGGTGGTGGACCATGATACACTGCTCTGGCAGTTCCCTCAGAGGAAACGTATAGGACATCACGGCCCTCCCAATAATCCTCATCATCAGGATTATGGACAGACACGATCTCGAATGAGCGTGAGCTACTGCCTCTAGGATGAATGGGAAATATGCTAGAGCTACCCAATATCCTATGCGTATGCGTACGGAATTTATTCATTGTAAAGCCTCCATGGCTTTAGATAGGTGCTCTCTTGCACTATCACATTTTTCGTCTCCATATTTACGGAGCACATCATCTGCTATATCCAGTAATATTTCGGCAAAGGATAGTAGCTCCTTCTTATGGATATAATCGTCAATGATCGTACCATCACTTTTTACCCGAATCGTTACTCCCTCATTGAAGCGAGAAAAGCAGCTTTTTACTATTTCTATATTCATGGTGACACCTTATATGGACTCCAAGGATCATCGGCTGTAATATCTTGGTAGCGCAGAGTGTATGGTGGCCTAGGCATGGGGTACACCGCCCTAGCTAGCCCTTCGTAGGAGACATATATAATCTCACGACCCTCCCAGTCATGTTCATTGTCTGCATTATAAACTGTTACTACCTCCAATGAGCGCGAGTCACTTCGAAGATGAATGGGGTGTATTCCATAGCTACCCATTGTTCTATGTGTATGTATGCGGAACTTATTCATGATATCAGTTCATCCGGGTCCAGGCTTAGTACTGCGCATAATACCCCAAATACTGAGGTGGCTTTATACGCACCCGAAGTATCGTCTAGGATTTGACTAATGGCATCCATAAAGGCATCTCCCACTAACTTGCTTGGATTTTCTACTTTCATAGCTAAACCCTTCCAAGTAGGGACCGCCTTAGATACTTCCTCCAAGTCTATATCTACGTAGCAAGCCAATACTTTGCCAAAAGCCAAGCTAACAAACGCTTTGGCATTCGCCACGTCTGTATCATCTTGAGCACTAGAGTCCCAGCTTTTCCGCATATACTCCGCTGCCGTAGTCAAATCGCAAGCGGCACTAAGAGGTAGGTATTTGGTTGGACAAGAGTTAGCTATGCGCGCGTCACGGTGAAATTTCTTTAATAGTTCGATATTCATAAAAGTGTTCCTAGGTAAAAAAATAAGAAGAAATGATAGGTATTCTGACTCGGATAGCTCATGGCCAGGGAAACGCCTTGGTGTACATCATACCATGTGCACTGGCTGCGCCCTCCACAAGGGTAGGTGGTCAGTATCATTTACTATACTGACCTTATACCTTATTATGCAAGATAATTTAACAAGTCCGTGGGTCTATTGATCTTCTCCGATAGAGTGAATGGTAGCTTAATAAGGCGCCGGCTTATCTCTAACTCCTGCAAGCGTATTTGCTCTAACTGCGCCTGCGTTACGGTATCTCGGAATGTCTCTCGTCCTGTTGATGGTCTTGCAGAGTATTCCTCGTAGAGATTATCTACGCCGACCTTAACGTACACGAATCGGGTTAATATCTTCGTGGTTAACGTCTCTGATTCCGAAGAGTAGTCTCGGAGTAAGTAGGGGAGAACCGCCTTGCATACTTCATTGAACATAAAGCGTACTTGCTTTCCTTCTTCTCGTGTTTGTGCGTGCGTTTTAGCCATGGATTGTTACCTCTTAGTTATCGCGTTGCCATAAATGTGTTAGTGAAAGTGCGGCTATTTCATCTGTACTCGTTGGGGCAAATATAGCGGTCTCGCAAAGCCCTGAGTCGTATGACATGTAGTCAGCGGATAGTATCAAATGCCTGTCGTGCTCAAATATTAAGGTAACGTTGAACTCATCCCCCTCCATACCTGCCTCTGATAGAACAAAGTCTCCCGGGTATCCGGCTATGCCTATCCCCTGACCTACACATCTATTGATATTCATAGCTAGTACTCCAAGGAATGTTCTGCGTGGATAAGGTTACAGGTGTGCTGTCCGGCCGGTACACGTAGGCGTCCTTGCCCTCATCCGATAGGGCACATAAGAAATATATTCCGCTGCACTGCAGAGTACCAGATTCTACAGCATTGATTGGAATAGGGCATCTCATAATTTCTACCCCATAATTTCTATAGTGATGGAATGTGCTCATCCTACTACGGATCCTATTCATAAGGAGGTTCCTCCACTTCGGCGCCTCTCTCTAGAGTTATTCTGGCTACTTCTCTCCCGAATTCTAACCATCTAAACTCCGAAGAAAACAAGTTATTTATCCAGAATCTGTCCTGCATAGCAAGCTCTTCAAGTTCAGCGTCGCTCATAGCAGACACTCCAGGGGTTATTTATAGGAATAGGTTGCCAAGTAGCGTCTATACGAACTCTGTTATCATCGCAGATGATGGCAAATACAGTTCCTACGTTTAGGAAAGTGGCTCGTGTTAATGCGATAGGCTCCTTTCTAAGCAACGCCCTGAATAGGGTTTGGTCTAGATGAGTTAACCTGTTACGGATAAGGTTCATGGTGGTGACTCCTGATTCCATACGCTGTGAGTTAAGCAGACAGACTCGACGTATCTATTCTCTAGCAGAAATAGGGCTACCTGCCTCTCACCGATGTTATAGCCCCTACTACGACTAGCGGGGTTGTCCGTAATAACGGTTACACCGGCACTAAGTGCTTTGGAGATCTCTTCGAAATCTGGGTCTACTCTACCGGAGCGGTTACCTTCGGCACTGATGAATACGATATCCCTACCTGCTACATAATCTCCACAATTAGCCATGGCCCCATAATCCACCCCATACTGATTTGTGGATGACCTAATAGATCCCCTGCCTATGAACTTATTAGCTAGGTCTGCTTTCTTTTGGTCCTTAGCTGCGTATTGAGTCTTAGCTGTGAGCTGTACCATATAATTCTCCTACTAGCTCTTTTAGAATATCATCTACAGTCGGCTTGTGTTTATACTTATTGACTACAGTGATTGTCATATTTGTGACTCCATGAGTGTGAAGGGGATAGGCGTTCCCATGCGTGGTCGTCTACTATATAGGCATCTGAAGCTATGGCAAGTAGCCCGCCCGTATTAGAGATAAATAGGTACTCTCCGCTGCGGCGTACTTCTATTGACCCTAGCATTAGCTGGTTATGGTAAGAACTCCCTCCCTCGCCACAACCAACCCTTTGTCGAAAAATATTCATGATGTAGCCCCTTATTTGAAGATTTCTTTAGAAGCCTCCTCTGCAAAGGATAGCTTACCTGATGTGCCTCGTTTACCATCTTGACAGGCTTCTCTGTAGTTACAATACTTGCAGTGATTGCCTCTGGAATAATAGAAAGACCCCTTATCGCGTACATTCCTAACAGCATCCTTAATGTCCATAAAGATTTCCCTAGAGGTAATCTCCAGCATCTCTTCGGCACCCTGATATCCATTCAAGGATATCGTCCCCTCAGCTATAAAATGAATACCGACCTGAGCACCGCGTATGGGTGTGACGGCGTAGTTGAATAGCATCGCTTGGGTGTTAAGCTGACGTACGTGGTTTTTTATACCATAGTCTCCTGAGCCACCTGTTTTATGGTCCAGAATTACTAAGTCCTTGTTAGGTAATAATATAGGTAGGTCAATGATTCCTCGGAAGTACACATCTTTTGAAAAGAATCCAGTCTTCTTGAGGTCTTTAGTAACACCCAGCTTCATCTCTGGATAAATGGTGATGTTGCCGTGGCGAGCTTTGAACTCATCCATCCTGGCTTTGAAGGACATGACACTACCCTTCAAGTCTTCTACCTTATGCCAATACTTATCCGTCACTTCATGGAAGTGTTTCTCTTTGGCGATGTCAAGCCCCTCTTGGATGCTTCGCCCTAGACTAACTGACTCCAGCCATACGTGAGAAGCTCTGCCTACATACGTGACGTGAGAATCTTCTGTTAGAACTTCCGGTGCCTTTATTTTCAAGCACTTATCTAAGAAAAACTTAAGGGGACATTTTTCTAAAGATTTAATGGTTGAGTTAGACCATGGGCCTAGACCATCTTCCGATACATCAATGGTTGGAATCTTCTCCGGCAGGGCTTTGGATATTTGTGTGAGCAAGATGAAATACCTATTAAAAGAAAGGCGGTGGGTGCCGCCTTTCATTGTATATTACATCTCGTAGTTTGGCAACGACTCTGCGGGTGCAGGCGTAGAATCCACATCAATGTCTACATCTGCAGGTGCGGAACTACGTGCAGGTGCTTCTTGTTGATGCCTATCGGCATAGTCATTACGTTTTTGATAGAACGCTTGAATCTCTTCACGACGGCGCTCCGCAAACAAAGTGAAGATAGAATCCAGGAATGCGCTTGTCTCAGGTGCCGAGTATTCCTCGGTACGAATAGGGTCAAGTACATACACGTTTGGATTCTTGTCATGCTTCTTGGACTTCAACTCAAACACTCGCTCGAAAGGAATACCGCTCATTTTGTTTAAGCGTTTTTCCAGGTCCATACCGATACGCAACTGCGTACGGGAAAGGTCGATACGAATAATGTGTCGCAAGTCTTCCGTAATGGCCAAGAAGGTTTTTTGTTGACGACAAGCAGGTGGAGTATCATCATGAAACTTGCTGTTATCACAATCCTTACATGAACCAAAGCGCCAACCAGTTTTACCATCCGGTGATTGACAGACGATGCTTGGGTTGGTTAAGTCTGCATTCCATAACGCACGAGAATCCCATACTCGGAGAATATGAACGCGAACAGGACTACGAGCCACTGCTGCACCCAATACCAAGCTACCTTTCTTGGCGTCACCTTCGATGGCATCCGTGTTAGTCATCGCCTGTACTATACGCAAAGGCGTAGGAGACCAACGAGTCTCTCGGTCACCTAGACCAACACGTACTTCGGTCATATCCTTGAAGAGTGCCGAGGCGTTAGCTCGTAGAGCTTCTGGTAAGTTGCCAATGGATTCTACTACGGCTTCAATTTGCTTTGCTGTTGTCATCTTGATTCTCTTCTATCAGGCGGTATTCGCCTGTTTTCACTAAAGTTTGTAGGTCCTGAGTATTTAAGTTCCATCCTGCTTCTATCCGGGAAGGCACCTTACCTGTGCGTTTAACAGCATCCAATTCCTTAGGGGTAAATTCAATCATGCCTGTTTTTTCTAGCATAAAGGGATCTCCATAATAGTTATACCATAAAAGTATGTTTTCAATGATTACCGCCTTCGATGGGTGGATCCATTTGGAAGAACACCTCGAAAGCAGTACTGGTAGTGAATCGACCTTCTTTGTGGCGAGTACTCATAATGGCTTGGAATAGAAGATCTAAGTTGGCAGCTTCTTCCGTAGTTCCAGTTACCACTACTCTTCCGCAAGGGTCTTTGGGGTGTTGCGCGATCTGTATTTGCATATGTTTGACTTCCACATAAACTGATTGTAGTATACCAGTTATGAACCATAAAGGCAATATCATGGATTTAACCCACTACTACGATCTCATATGTAAGCAGCCGCTGCTTACTAAGGAGGAAGAATTTGCGCTACTAGATACCTATCACTCCCCCGCATCATCTGATAGGCAGAAGAAGGCCGCGAGGGACAAACTTATAAGCTGTAACCTTAGATTTGCATTCAAGAAGGCGAAGATACTTTCCAACGGTAACATGGACCAGTTCGAAGAATTAATCTCCGCAGGTAATGAAGGCCTATTAGCCGCAATAGATAAGTTCAAGCCCTCCAAAGAAGTACGCTTTTTAACCTATGCAGGGTGGTGGGTACGTCAGCGACAACTAAAGCAGATGGCTATGATGCGGCTAGTGGCCGTACCTATATGGAAGCAGCAGCTCGCTTCTCGAATAAAAAAAGCAGTAGACCAGTTAGATCACATTCCCAAAATAGAGGAGCTTAGAGAATTGCTCCCAGAAGTGCCTGATAAATACCTCAAAGAGTTAACTGAGACTAGATACCTAACCTTTTTCCTGGAAGACATGCCTGAAGAAGAGATAGTAGAAGAATCTTTCTTAGATGACCTTATTCAGAATATGGACGAAGGTCTACTCAAAGAGAAGATGAGCGAAGAATTAGAGCCCGAAGAATACGACTTGATAGTAAAAACTTTTGGTTTGGATGATGGCATTGAAGTACCCATCACGGATATGGTAAAAAAAGATCCTTCTCTTAGGAAGGAGGATCTTAGAAAAGTACGCAGATCTGCCTTGTCAAAGCTCAGATCTGCGTTTATGTCGGCCGAGGATATGCTAGCCTGAACTGTATAGTGATTCCTTGGCTATTCGTAGAGCACAAGACTCTGCATGGTGCCCTGTATGCTTGTGGCAATACGGGCATATAGAGTATCGATTCTCCATAGTCGTTAAAGCTCTCAAAGCCGTCAACGCGGCTTCCTCGCCATGATTTACCACTAAGGGCTCATCAGCAGCCTGAACGCCGAACATAAAGGATAGTATGCCAGTGGTGCAGCCTACACCGACCGCGCAGGCCAAGGCCACTCCTGATAAGCCAAGTATCCAGCCTACCAGAGCCCATATGCAGGCCAGGCCTGCGAGTAGAAACGGTCCGTTCACTTCCGTGTTACTCCTGTAGAGACCAGGTGGAGGTTACCGTCAATGAGACGGTGCTTGGCGCCGCATTTGGCGCAGGTCAGTCCCGTAGGCAGGGGAGATTGGCAAACCACGCAACTATTCATCATCCTCCTCCTGTCCTTGGTCCACGTCACCTAACCAACCGTCGTCCCAATCGAAAATACTTGTCATATCATTCTCCATCCACTTTAACAGCATCAAGAAACCATTTAGGCAGCTTGGTGCTATTTTTCTTTATGAATGCAGGGAATCTATTATCCATGAGTATGGTTACTCCGTGGTCAGATTCACTGCGGTTTATTCGCCCAGTTTGTTGACCGAAGGCCTGTAAGGCTTTTCGATTATACCAGGCATAATTTTCGCTCGCCAGAGCCTTTACAATCTTACTCTCCATGCTGGGATAGGGTATTCTCAAGATAACCTGGAACCTTGCCCTGTCATCTTTGAAGTCAACCCCTTCCTGACATATCGGAGAGAAGAACACGAGAGGCTCTTCACTAGCGTAGAAAGACTCCAAGCAATCTCTGAAGTTAGTTTTTGCGTGTGTCTTTACCCTATTACTTATACCACTTCTTAGGTGCTTTATAAGATCCTCCGTTAAGTAGTAAGAAGGGGTGTGAATCAATCCTTTAGCGTTAGGAAAGCGCTCGATGATATCACTTACCGTATCTGCAATCTGCTTAATGTTAGTCTTCCACTCTGCAAAAGACGTGCCTGTCATATACGCTGACTTCATAATGATAGGCCTGCCTGCTACGGGGAACGTACTTGGCACCCGCATAAAACAAGCTTCTTCTTCCGCTATGCCTAGGGAACTGCAGAACGCTGACTTATCATAGATAGTCCCTGACATTAGCAACACTCTCTCGCCAAAAGAGAATATCAAAGACTCAGGGACACCGCGTATGCTCTTTGGTATAAATCGCAATAAGGTCTTATTAAAGAAATCATCAATGACGTACTCTACTACAAAACCTTTCATACGGGTGGCCAACAAGGCATCTACTGCGATTAGGTAATCCTTCCGAGTATCCGATCGGCGAGGTAGAAAGGATTCCTGTAATAGGAACTCCCGGTACTCCTCTATGGATTCAAAGTCAGGCACGGTGTAATCAATACCAGCCTTACCAGGTATCTTTATCTCGCGGGTCATGAAGTCTCTGCAGATGTCCTCCAGAGTATGCACCTCATCGACAATCAGAATACCTCTCTTGTCAAACTTAGAATGCATATACGCTTGGAAGATAAAGCTGTGGACGTTATGTACTACGTGATCTTCCTCGATAGCCCTGTCCAGAGCTACTGCATACGGGCATCTATGCCTTGCGTTGCACTCGTCGTACACCTTCTCACTGCCTGTACTGCATGCCCCATCTGCCACGGATACTCCAGTAATGGAGGGGGACGGCGTACCCCCTTTCTTTATCTCCGCTATGATTTTCCCATATTGGCTGGCATCCTTATATACGCAAGGATACGCCCCTCGTCCCTTCATAAGCGCAATATGCTTAGAAAAATCATCAAAGTATTGATCTTGAAGATTTTTCTTTGGAGTAAGAATATGGCTAGTGCCGTATTTCCTGGCAGCGCAAATAGCCATAGCGGACTTCCCTGATCCCACGGGCGCCTCTAGAATAACGTATCGGTATCCATCCTCATACGCCCTCTGAACAGCGTTAAGTACACTGACTTGCAGAGGGCGAGGGTTAGGTAGCGGAAAGTGCTCAAGCATAGGTAAAGTAACCGCGGACGGCAGATCCGTCTATACCCACTGCCAACACACTATTCTTATCACCCAAGTAATTCGGTGTGTAGAACTGGTAGTCGCCGCCGAACAATGGGTGCCCCTCTCGGATCTCTATCAACTCGGAGGTGTGGTAGTACCCAACCCCATACCGGAAAAAGAAATGCTGATTCTTAGATGGTAGGTCTAGGTCCTGCCCCTCCCATTGCCCCGAATACTGCTCTTTGCAATCTTCAGGTAAGCTATCATACTGCTTCCAAATAGATATTGCTTTAGACGTAAATCGATGCACGAACACCGCTATGGATTTAGGCTGCGTCATTTGGCGTGTCTCCTAGTGCCGGGCTATGTATGGCCTGGTTGAGGTTATCCAAGATAGATTTAACTTGCATAGTCTCCATCTCCCCGTCGCTAAGCTTAACAACCCAAGTGGAACCATCAGGTTGCTTTATCATATCCACACAAAAAGACGGAGATACCCCTGCTGCAATGAAGCACGCAACAGGTTGCCGATGCACATCCCGTCCTTGCTGTAAGATGTCATGAATCAGAATATGGTTTGGTACCATTATAGCTCTCCTCGGTAGATACCGAAATAACGTAGAATAGCAGGGTGGCTAGCACTCCCAGCCCTATCGCAAGGCTCAACGCCTCCCAGTGAAAGCCTTCTTTTCCTATATCATAATTGCTGAGGGGTACCACAATAGGCTCACCCGACATAGCAATGACATACTGCTCAGGCTCTACCTCCACCGACACTTTATAGTGACTGGTGCTTACTAGGCCATATACATATGTCTTACCGTCAACAATACTTGCGGCAATGGGTAAGATATCACGAGGGGTCTTCTGGACGTCTGGTGAAAAGGAGCCGAAGCTAATCAACAACAGACTTATAGCAAAAGTCATAAAACATAGAAATTTACTTCTTATCACGGGCGTTTCTCCACATTGAGGTGAATGCTTCTGGGGGAATGGCAGCGGCAACAGGGCACTTAACCCCACTAACCATGTATGCAACGTAGGCATCTGGGTATCGCATATCAGCATAGGTGAAATCAACCATCTGAACGCGATATAGGTCAAGTGCAAAGCTATCCTTAATACTGATAAGTATTCTGTCTTGCAGAGGGTACACAGAGCACCAAGTCTGGATAGCTTCTTGGAATGATAGCGTGGTTTGACACTCAATACTGCTTACCAAAGTAAGCCATACCATCCTGCCTCGCTGCTCTACAGACTGCACTCTTGTCCAATCAATAGCAATGGAGCGTTCATTGCCAGGTATTGGTTGTATCATGGTACTAGCTCCCGTACACACAAGGTAAAGTCCTGTGCGGGACACTCATAGGCTTGAACATAATGAGGAGGTATCTGCGGGAAGAACGTGTCACAGCCATAGGTGCCAGGTATAGTGGAAAGCTCTATTCTATCCACTAATTGCTTGGCAAGCACTTCTTCATACACCTTACCCCCACCGATGATGTACACCTCTTCGAACATAGACCCTGCTATACGTAGAGATGCTAGGGCAGATTCTACGGAAGAGGCAGTGAGAACGCCTGCACACATATCCGGCTTTGATGTTACCACAATATTGAGCCTGCCGCCTAGAGGACCACCTAGAGACTCAAAAGTCTTGCGTCCCATAATGACAGGGTGACACATCGTAGCCCGGCGAAACCGTTTCATATCTTCTGCGTTCTTCCAGGGAATCCGATTATCAAGACCTATACCTCGGTCCTCATCCATTGCTGCTATTAAGGTTACTTCCACGATTATAAATACCTCGCTTGGTGATGTCTAAAAGGAAATCTTCTCTTATTTCTTGCCGAGATAGCAGCCTATCATAGATGCTGTTTTCGACGAAGTAGTCCGTTTGCAGGATATAGTAGGTTGGGCTCTGTATGAGTCCGATGCGGTGACTTCTATCTTGCTGTTGGATAAACACTTCAAGGCTGTTATTAAGAGAATAGAACACATGGGTAAATACCTCCGATGATAGCTCTGGCTCATAGTCACAATCATCCAGAGATGTACCTAATATTGTGACGCCGTAATTTACTGCTTTAGCCTGACATACCAATACTTGGTAGCTAGGGTCAGCGTTGAATAGGTTGATTATACGCCCCGTATCGGTTGTGCCGCCCTTGACAACTAGGGGTTGTATTCCCTGACTCTCTAATTCCTTGAGAATTAAATCCAGTTCCCCAGACATGTTATACCACAAAACAAACCGTAATTTAGACAAGCGCGTCTGAAGCAAGGTTCGCAGAGCCGATATTTTGGGTTGGTCCTCTAAGAAGTATGTGCCCAGTCTCTTGGGTGGTTTCTTTTTCTTCTTCTTCTTACGACTTCTTTCGTAGAGGTACGCGATGCCTATATCCTCCAAGACTTCTTCATCGTCCCCGGCATCCTCGTTGATATATAAGAATCCATTGCTCATCTGGTTGAGTTTGCAATACAGAGATAGGTGATTATCCGCAGATATCCATTCTCCGGTAGGTAGCTGCATTGTCAAGTTGGACTGTAGGTCCTCCATAAATTTCTGAGTAGTCTCTGGTAGAGGTACTTTAATAACTTCAAAGGTTTTCTCAGGTAAGTCCAGCCATTCTTCTTTGCGGAATACTGCCGAGCACGCGTGCAGGCAAGACTTTATCTCCTCTATATCCCTATATCCTACGACAAAGCTCCTATCCTTACTCTTGACCTCTACGCCATAATACTTATTGAATTTACTAAAGCTAGTGCCTAGTAGTGTCGGCTCCAATATCCTGACAGGGGAGAATACATCCTGAGGGCCGTTATTGATGAGTGTACCTGACATAATGACTCTGCTGGGTACTTTCTTAGATAGCTTTGTTATAACCTCCGTCTGCTGACTATAGGGGTTCTTCACAAGCCCTTCATCAATAGCCATTGCATCCCATTGATTAGCAATAAAAAATTGCTGGCCAAATACCAACTTGGCGTAATTAACTACGATAACATCTGCGGCGGCAATACCCGCATTCTCCTTATCTCTATCTCTCTTGAGCTTACGTATCTCTGCCTCAACCTCCTTGTTAGGCAGCTTCTCCATTCTATCCGCTATCTTCTGTTTGTAGTTAACACCCTCTATGACGTGTATGGAGAGCTCGGGCCTGTGCTTGGCGGCTTCCATCAACCATACAAATAGCAGTGCCTTGGGGCAAATAACCAACCCCTTGAATTTACCCTCTTTTTTCTGCTGCTTCAATAAAAACAAGTAGTCAAGCACCATCTTGGTTTTACCCAAGCCCGGGTCTGCCAATAGGCCAAGATTTCCTCTAGTCCACAATAGCCTTAGACCAAGGTCTTGGTGCTTTAAAGGTTCTGTGTGATAGTAAAACTCTGCAGGCAGTTCCCTTATGACTTCTTTCGTGGCTCGGAAGGCTTTGACCTCTGGAGATACGACTGACCCTGGTATATATGTACGCAACCTAGAGAAAAGATTGTGCAGAACATTTAACTTGGCAGGGAGTACGTAGTCGTACCCCTGTTTAGCTAACCCGGGAAACTTACTAAGCTTACCTGATTCCTTAAGGTTGGTAGTGCGCAACACCACTAGCGACTTATCTGGACTAAGTTCGGCGAGCATAGTCACACCTTCCAGTTATGAGTTATATCTATCCATTGATAACCGTGAGTACCGATAAGCCGTACCCAGAGTAAGTCCCTAGACATAATATGCACACTAATACCAAAACACTCATAGTTAATATACGAATAGGGGCCACCTGATGTTACAAACATACCGACAGGATGTACCCTGCGCAGGCTCCTCCGTTTGAACTCGGAGATTGCATAGGAGCAGTGGTGTCTGATTAGGTTCATAGTTCTCTCCAAGGATGTGGTGATGTATAATCCCAACCTATACTCGTCCAGACTAATATGTTCGAGCGATAAATATTAAGCATATTTACTATATAACCCCCTTCTAGATTAACAAGAAAAATGTTATCTAAACCCTCCTCAAAACTAGTGCGGAGGCGATTAAAATCCTTTAGACCCCCTCTGTCCATATTCCACTTAAGTGCTCCTCTAACTATATTCATAGTTCTATCCACGGACAAGAAGTGCTATGACCCCACTGATACCCCCCATGAACATTGCGTATCCATATGTCTAAGGTCATATTCCTATCTAGCCGCAGTAGATTTACGCCAGAAGTCCCTGCCTCAATCCTAAGCATATAATTACGCGCTGTAAATGCATGCACTGATAGTGGATGTAAGCAGCCGAATCGGTGAAGATAATGTATTCCGCCTCTAGTTATGTTCATAATGCCACCCATATGTGTGATTCAGTATCATCCCAGTTACCGTCACCATCCGTATCATAGGTCATCCACACCTCTACAATGTCATTCCTCTTTAAGAGGTTTACCCCATCCTCATGTAAAGGGAATGCACGGTTACTACCCTCATGATGTACTTCTATTCTGAGTATCATTTCTGCATAACCACATACGGCAACTATGCCGTTGATACGCGTAGAAAGGCTCATGGATTGCAGGTATAGTATACCACCTCTAGTCACGTTCACGAAACCACCCCCATGCATGATGTTATCACATTCATAGTAAATAAAGACCGAATTACTTCGGTCCCCTCCATTAGGTCTGGCTAGTTAATCAAAAGGGTTGCTGCTACGCTTACCATCGGGTGATGGTTTCAGAATTGAGATTAGGAACCACACCACCAGTCCAAAGGCGCACAGGCCTGCGAAAGCAGCTCCGCTGTCTCCAGTGGAAGCAATTGCTACGGGCCCGGAAAGGACCAGTAGAAATGCGCATGCTAGAATCATAAGCATACCCACCACGAACGACGCTGCAAAGTACAGAATCGCACCCACAATAACAATAACAATAACAATAATACTCAACATGATGACTTAAACTCCTCGTTGTATATTGTACTTGTACCAGCTTTCCACTAAAATCTGTAGATATAAAGATAGGTAAGGCGTAGATGAGCACACAAGATAATCTAAACGTAGTGAGATACCACACCGGTCTGGATGTATATCACTACTCCGTGGATAATAGACCACTGAAAGACTTACGTCAGAACGTAGAGCGGGTATGTACCTCGGTAGATGCAACCATAGCTGCTGCTGATATGCTATCTCTTACCGATGGATTTCTTACTCGAGCCGTGGCTACTCCCAATACCGCTATAGGGGTAATTACTTACTCCGGCAGTATGGACTTCACTATTGAGCGAGCTATTTTTACCCAAGAGCTTGCAGCCTCTATCTCGGATACGCGTATTATTCCAACGGTAGGCGTTCGCCAAGAACCTGAAGTATTTAGCTTTACCGCCCCAGTAACGGTTGGTGAGCTAACCCCCTGGATTATACAAGCGAGAGTCATACCTGCTACAATAGCCACCCCCCTATATGACTCCTCCTTGCCAGACATGGCGGCATCCACTCGGACAGGTGAGGTTGAGTGGCAACTAGTTCAAGGAACCTCCCAAGTAGTTTCTCCGGCGCCTACTTACCCCTCACCTACATCTGGATGGGTCGAGGTTCTAAGGATAATCACTTATTACAATACAGCGCAGATCACACCCGCCTTGATACAAATGACAGGCTTCAAGCTAGAAGGTGAGTTTGGCGGCGGCACCGTAGGTGGTGGCAACGAATATAACATAGCCCGTTTCTCCCACACACTCACTGTTGCAAGTGACACAGTCTCTGGTATCACTGTGAATTGTAACTATGGTATGGTGTTCCTGGACGGTGTATATCAACCCGATGTCGTAGTAGTAGATAGTACCACAATTGAGTTCCCAGAGGTATTAAGCGTAGGACAAACCGTAGATGTGGTTACTACGGCTGGCGGATTAGCTTCCATAGCGGAAGCATCTACTACAAGGTTCTTATTCACAGCCAGCTCCTCTTCTCAAACATTATTCTCAGATGCCAATATGGAGTTCTCAGAGAACACCGCCTTGGTATTCGTCGATGGGCAAATCCTAGACCCAACCAAGTATTCGTTCTCAGTAGATGGTCATACCTTGATTTTAGCTACAGGCGTCTCTATCGGCACCTTGGTGTATGTATTTGAATTGCGGGCTGTGGGCGTAGGCCGTCCCGCTATTCCCAGTGGCTCTGCGGGCGATGTGCTTGTTAAGACAGGCCCTGGCGCATCTGACTACACTTGGGGTGCAGGATCTGTGGGTGTGGCAGGTGGTATTGCGGGGGAAGTACTAGTCAAAACCGGTGCAGGCCCCCAAGACGCTACTTGGCAGCGTAACGCCACCCATGGCAGCGTGCGCTTAGATTACGTATCAGGAGGTAGTACTGTTAAGCTTCTCCCCGAGGGTGGTGGCGGTATTATCGTTGATGGAGTGCTAAGGGTAATTCCGACAGCAGGCGTGACCTGCTCCGAATTCACCAACCCAACCTGGCTTAGCTCAGCTGTGGCAAATGGGTTCCAGAACGCGCTAGTGTGGTTCTGCCTGGACTACGCTAGCTCAGTATTTAGCATAACGCCTTATCTTGCTGGTTCTCATACATTTACCTACGATGCGCTTGGCGTACCCATCCTAGCAGAATACCCCGAGAAAACTATCGTGGGTGCTGCTAGGTTGATTGCCGGACCCAACCGAGTATTGCCGTACAAATCAGACACCCAATGTTTGGTACGAAGCATGTTCGGTAAAGAGTCCAAGTGTGCTATACGTACCATTGATTCCGCTCCGAACGTAAGCCAAGTATGGGCTGCTATTGGCCCTACCATTATTGTTGAGCCTAGTGGGGTGGCTTGGAAGCAGGCGCCTCTCTCGGTATTAGAGAGTGTTGTCGTAGGTGCAAATACCTTATACTTCCAAGTGGCGGGTTTAGTGCTTCCGGGAGAGACATACGAGGCATCTATCTGTGGGGCATACGACGCAGTAGGTCAACCCTCGGTAAATACCTCAGTGCGCCTAAATACAAGCGGTGTTAAATACGATTCATCCGCAGTGTATGGGCCACGTGCAGTAGTACCTAGTCATAGCAATGGTGGATTCAACGTGAGCGCTACAGGCAAAGCTCCTGTAAATACCTTGAAAGAGGTATTGGTTCTTCCCGAAGCAGATGTACGAAGCTTCTGTACATTCCGTTCGGGTTACTATCAAACTGTATTCAATGTAAGGTAATTATTATGGGATTCTTAAGACGTTTATTCGGCAGAGATATTGAGACAGATACCGCTGTGCAGAACGGATATGCTCTCGTGGCAGATAGTACTAAGACCAGCGGCATAGATTGGTCTGACGTATTGGTGCGCGGTGGTTTAGGTAGAGATTTGGCCGATGGTATTAATTACTCCGCAGATATAGATGCCACCGTCGCTCCTGGTAAGTATTCCTTCGATGGCAGTACTACGGGCGATACGCCAGGAACTGCTGGTAATTTTGAAGTCCGTGAACGTGATACTACGATATTTCAAGTGGCGCACACGGATGACAATAAGCTATTGAGCAGAAGGTATAGCGCAGGGTGGGGTCCTTGGGTGGATTACTCAAGTAATGTATCTCCCTCCGTCACATATATTGAAGGTAGCGATGCGCCTGGCGACCCCGATGTAACATCTACCGTGTCAGTAAGAGGGACTATTCGCATAATAGTTACCACGGGTGGTGGGGGAGGTGGTGGAGGTGGTGGTGCAAACGCGGGCGCAGGACCCTTCTATGATGGCTGGCCTGGTACAGGCGGCGGTGCAGGCGTTAAAGCAGTATTAGAATATTGCTCCGATAGTATAGACGCATATGACGTAGATATAGTAATAGCAGCAGCAGCAGATGGTGGAATGGGAGGTATCGGAGATGGAGGGTTCCCCGGAGAAAACCAGCAGCCGGGAGACGATGGGGAGGTAGGCGCATCTGTAACCATAACCATAAAAGGTAGTAACCCAATAACATTGGAGGGAGGAAGGCCTGGTAAGGGTGGATACCAATTTGATGCCGGTATATCTGGCTCTAGAACAGTACAAGGCAGCGGGGTAGGTACCTCCCTTGTATCGTGCCTAGGTAACTATTTAGAGATAGGCGCATCTATAACTTTAAACTCAGGTACATTAACTGTAACCTACATTTCCACAGGAGGATCTCAGTCTATAGCCTTTGACCCCTCTACAGGTGCACCCCTAGCAGGTGGAGAAGGGGTATCCCCTGCTACTCTAGGATATGATAGGGATTGGATAGCCGGTGGCGCAGCAGGCACTCCATTTGTAAATGGTGGAGATGGGTCTTACCCAACCTTGCAATCACAAGTAGGGTATGGTGGAGGTGGTGGAGGTGCTGGTGCCAGCGGTAATGGCGGTACCGCAGGCGGTAAGGGTGGTAAGGGTAGTAAAGGCTGTGTTACGGTATACTCCTACGTATAGTTCTCAAGGAATCCAGCATACCACGGATGGTATTCTCTGATTTATCATTGCTAAGATGATATGCAGTGAACTCATTCAATGCAATCGTGCAAGTCAATAGTTGCATTTCAGTAAATGCCTCCTTTGGCCTTAAACGAAAAGCATTGAGTATCTCTCTCAGAATGCTCTCTGTGTTCTCTAAGAACTCCTGCACAGGGTAGTCTTCAGGTTGTACGGTGTTCTTGTTAAAAAATTCGTGGGCCTTAGGTGTCATTGGAAATTCCTCGTTGACTTATTTTACCTAAAAAAGAGGGGTATTGCTACCCCAGAGGTCTTATAACCGCAGTCCAGGAAAACTATCCTTGACCCAAATATCTGCATACGCAGTAATCTGCGGCCATTGGTCTTCACGTGCATCCCACCCATCTTTCTCAAAACATAGACCAAACAGTTCCTTAGCAGCCAGTACCTGGGCGTATCTATGCGCCCTTCCATAAAGCTGATTGCGTATTACGGGGATACTTGAGTACATAGAGGGCGTTATATGACGACGTAGTGTGGGTATAGGTGAATTTAACAATATCCAATCCCTGACGGACAGGCCTGTCTGGGAGCAGAAATCTAGAACCGTATCTAGATTACTCATAGATATAGAGAACTTCGCCAGATGATACCAGTCTGGATGTTCCAGAACTAATATAGGCCCAACAGGCGTCCGGTCCGGCACCACAGAGTCCATACCTAATTCCTGCAGGAACTCGTCTGCCTTATATATATCTCTACATCCGATAGAGCGGGCTACGAGCGATTTGGCGTCGTCCTCCCCTATAAGATTTGCTACCTTAAGGATTAGCTGTTGTATGGATATACTCACTTTACTTCTCCGTGAAGCGTTGTTTATGGTACTAACTTATACCACAGCGCCGTAGTGTTATTTAAAAAGAGGGATATTGCTACCCCGATTCACCGCACTGCAGGCAGGCGGTCCCTTTTACCGTGCCACTGCAATAGCGGCACTCGTGCCATTGAGGCACAGGTGGCTCTTCACAAGCCGGGCGGTTGCATGATGGCAACCATGCACCAGTTGCCTGGTGCTTGCAACTGCCCCTGTAAGAGCAGTCGATGCCGCACGAAGCGGCGGTTTCGAAGTTACATTGTTGCAATTTTATATCCTCCCAATTGCATGCGGGTAATGTCGTCCAGGTCTTTTTGGCGACCCATAGCCATTTTCTGGCGATACAAGGCGTCCGGTGTGAGAAACCAACACGTTGGTCTCCGAGGGACCGTGGTGAGTTGTACCAAGTCCTCTTGCAAAGGGATTCCGCAGTGGACGTCGATTTTCAACTCGGGGAAGCTGATCATCTTAATACCAGGGAGTGACCCGATAGGGTCGAGGTGAATGACCTCCCTCCCGGCTGCCAACAGGTCAAAGACCTGCTCGGTGACCGAGGCGTCGATATCACGGGTAACGGTACGGTACCCGTGATATACCATGGAGCCTACAGCAGAGACAACGATGGCCTCTACCGGAATCCCATAGCTGGCTGCAAATTCCTCTACAGCCATGATTACTTGTTTAGCGCTGAACATGATTTTCTCCGAAAGTTAGTAATTTTGCCTACATACTTATACCACATCCCTATGGCATTCTTGAAAGATTCCTAGCATATCTAACCAAAGCCTCATCCATACCAGGCCAATAATCCTGCTCACGCACCCACAAATTATCCTGCAGATCCATCTTTTTAATCAACAACGCATCCATATCCCTGCTATCCAAAATCCTTTGAAAGGGGTCCTTCTCTCCCTCCATCTTCGTCAATATGTCTACGATCTCCATGACACGCTGACCAAACAGCAATCCTATCTCCACCAAACTCACACCGCAATCCTCTACGGTGTCGTGCAGATATGCTGCACATACGGTGTCCTTGCTACCGCCCGCAGCCTCCACTGCCTCTGCTACGCGTACTGGGTGCAGATAATACTCCTCCCACCCCCTACGAACCTGACCCGTATGGGCCTTAATAGCGAACTCTTTTGCATTATTCATAGTTATACTCCCTTAGGTATAGGCTTATACCAAACGGTGCTAGTGTTATTTAAAAAAGAGCAACCTTGTGTTGCTCTCTTTGCCTTTATGGCAGTTTGCTGCTGCCTAGGACTGGCTTGAAACCCTTTCTGCGCATGAGCGCTCGGTCGGCCAGGTCTTTCGGCCGAGCCATCGCCACTTTCTGCCGATATAGTGCCTGCCTCGTCATTAGCATCAGGCCTTTGTAGGCCGCGAGGTCTTTTTGCGGCGGGCGACCGCAGTGGATGTCTATCTTGTACTCTGGGAAGCTTAGTATGAAGGTGGGTGGGCAGCTGCCTACCCCATTTATCCTTCCAACTATTCTTTCGCTGGCGGCCGAGGCCAGCTCCCAGAAGACGTCCTCTTCCACCCCGATGTCTATGTCGGCTGTGGTATTGCGGTAGCCGTACGCTACCATGGCGCCGCCTGCGCCTATTGCTAGGGCTGCGGCCGGTATCGTATATGCCTCTGTAAAGGCTCGGATGTTTGCTTGGATTTCTGTGATAGTCAATGAGTTCATGGTCATCTCCGAGATGGTTATGGTTTTGTACACTAACTTATACCACGATGCAGTAGTGTTATTTAAAAAGGGGGGGAGTATTGCCATCCCCCTGTTACGATTACTATAGCCAGTACTCTGGCAGGACATCCTCATTTACCACCTTGCAGTCACAGCTGTTGTTTTCCGCTATATGTATAACCCCTACCTCCTCATATTGCGGCCTAAGTCTAAGTATGGCAGCACACTCTTTCTCATACAGGTCCTCTACCACAAGGCTATTCTGAAATACGTAAGCGTTAACAGGTGCCCTTAGAAAAGGCAGTCCGTTAGTGTATATATCAGGTTGAACGGTTAAAAACCTCTTCGAGGTCTCTCGTGAAAGGTTCATATACCTACATCCTTGAGTAGTTGTAGAAAGCATTTACAAGAATTTCGTATTTGGTCATCTTACTTCTCCGTGAAGCGTTGTTTATGGTACTAACTTATACCAAACGACGCGAGTGTTATTTAAAAAGAGCAACACAAGGCTGCTCTTTTTTTATCAACAGGGTAGGAGCGTGCAGAGCAGATTCTGCACAAACAAATCCTCCTGGGTGGCCATACGAACTTCACGCTCGCTCCAACTACGGGGGTCAGCATCTGGCTTGATAGTCTCTATAACCACTCCACCTCGCACGTATAGGTTATTGAACTTCATAGCCTTGCTGATCTCCTCTCGGGCTATCTGCAGCTTAATCTTGTGAGGTATTTCTACCTCTACGTACTGCGTTACAGGTAGTTTTAGCTGCATGATTACTCTCCTATCTTCTTAAAGTATCGGCCAGTACCGACACCGAAAGGATCGGTCTGGCGGCATAACGTATAATCACCGTACTCAACCATCTCGGCATTGGCAAACTCCTCAAACCCCATAATAGCCAATTGGTACAGTGGTTTGTAGTACACCGCATAGCTATTACGGGCAAGTGCGCCGGAAATCACCCCATGCACATAGTTGAGGTCCACCCCCTCAACTTCACTATGCCTCTGTATGGCATGGAGTACAGCCATGTCTAGCATGAAAGTAAAGTTGCTACCGGAAAGGCTACTAGCTTTCATAGTCAACCACTCTAGTATGTCCCAGATCAAGAACGTGGGGAGTTCAGGTCCGCATAGGGTGGAGTTGTCCAATACCTCGGGGATACCACCACGTATAACTGGCGCATCGAGAAGGTTCTCTGCCCAGAACTCGTGGAATCGCAGTAAGGAGGCTGCTAAATCCGTACGACTGCCGTGAATGTTACCCCTGGGGTCCTCTATATTCCCAGTGATTCTATATAATAAGCACTCATCCCACATAACAGGGCAGCGCATAGCATTTACAAGAATCTCGTATTTGTTCATTTTACTTCTCCGTGAAGCGTTGTTTATGGTACTAACTTATACCACATCCCTGTGGTCGAATTTAACCAGAGAGCAACAAGGCCACGAACAGAAACCATCCCCAACCTTTAATGCCGTTAGCAAGCAGATACAGGGCGGAAACAGCGAGTAGAGCGGATACATAGTGTTTATTCATTTTACAGGCCACCCTATTGGAGGCCAGCCACTACCGTCTGCAGCTTCTTCCGTCTGTACATGGCATCGGAACTCTGAGTTGATACCATCCACGACATCAGCTAAGAGAACTCTACCTACCGCCGGAACCCAGTACTTGTCTGGGTCAAGCACGGCTTCCTCTACCAAGAGACGCACGTGGTCTTGAAGCAGCAAGCCGCTGATAAGCAGTTTGTTGACGAGATACTTACCTAATCGTTGCCTATTACGAAAAGCTAAGAAATCCGCCATCGTCATGATATACCTTTCATAGGCCATCTTGGCTACAGCATCCGAGACATATTCTCTGTATTCATGTTCAGTAACATTTCTCTTAGGGTTAAACCCGGCGACCAAGCGTGAAACGACATCCTCGGGTAACTGATGTATGGCACATAATAGGAACGTGCGCTCCGCCATCAAACCTAGGTCAATAGTAGAGAGAACATCTCGTAGGGTTTCAGAGATAACGGTTTCCCCCTTGAGAGTGACCCCTACTACAGATACGGGATGATTAAGGTCATCCTCTGTAGCCATGCGGCGCATAGTGCTTGTTACGTAAAAGAAGCCGCAGTGACGTAGGTGGTCAGATATTGTTTGTAGTAAAGCAAGCATAGAGCCTCCTAGAAGCCCTCCGAGAGGAGGGCTGTGGGTTGGTATTAGAGTCGAATTAGAGAGCCAAGAAGGCCCACTACAAGGCATCCTAGGGCTATTTTCATAGCCTGCTTTGGTGCCTCATTGTTTTTCTGCTCAAGAACGAGCTTGGCTTCTGCCAAAGCAGCATCGGCCTCCTTCTTTCTAAGCTCAACAGGGTCGGCCTTCTCCTTGAGCTCAAGGAGACGAACCTCTAGCTCAGCCTTGGCTAACTGAAGCTCCGTGGCTTTAGCAGCCTTAAGGAGTGGCTCCTCCAGGCGCAAAACTAAGTCTTGTAGGTCTTGCACCTGTAACTGGATATCCTGAATGGTGCTCATGGCGTCACCTCCTCATGGGCTTGACGCGAGATGCGGCGACGCTTGCGGTCCAAGTCCGAGCGACCTTTTGCCTCCAAGGCACGAGTGGTTTTTGCAGCTGCCAGGTTACGGCGGCCTAGGCCTGAGGCCTGAATCGCCAAACAGCGGCGCACTAATTGGTCAACCTTTTCCATCACTGGAGTTGAGAAATCCAAAGCCTTCCAGCCTTCGGCGGTTTTTTGGACTCGAATACCGTTATTGGTAATGATTTTCATAGCAGCGTACTCCTTGGTAATTATCTGTACTAACTTATACCACAAACTACATGACTTCTGGATCCCAAGCAGGAGGCATACTATACCCAAGAGGACATACCTCAACCCCGAAACTTAAGTCCACGTTTGCTAGCCATAATAGCCTATCATTGACATACGGGTAGCGCAGGGCATACAAATACCCGGGCGTGCGGTGTCGCACTTTCTGTTGAACTACAATTCTAATTTGATTCATTCTGGTCTCCAGCAGGTAGGTAGAACCCCTATGGCGTGTGGCCTAAGCACTGCAATACACCACCCACAACCGGTTTCTGGATTCATCATGTAGTACGCGGATTCACTGAACCAGACGGTTTGAGAGAAAGAGGTCACGTCCGCCAATCTCGTATAGCGATACTCAATGCGCTTAGCCAGAGTAAGTTTCCTAATGTAGTTCATCCCGGTCTCCAGCAGATAGGTACCCCATCCATATCCGGGTTGCTAAAGGCACATACCATCCAGCCGTCATTTTGGCCGAGGTTAGTCACATAGTAGCTATAGCCACTAATCCACACCGTGGCTGTGCACTCTATCCAGTGACTCCTATGGTTACTCATCATGCGTCCCAAGCGTCCAGTGATTACTCGTCTCGTTTGATTCATTTATAGTTCACTCCACGCACCTAGGAGGGTCTCGCCCGAGTTGTCCGTCAACGCGTACCTACGCATATGCATCAGATGTATGCAATGATCTCCACACACACTGCTTGCACTAAATATTGCATGAGTGGCGTCTAGGAGTGTAACCGCAGGTACTTGACAGGCGTACAGTATCACCCGAGGCCAATAGTCCAGACATACCCTCCGTACTCTACTACGTACGTTGTTCATGAAGGTCTCCAGCAAGTAGGTAACGTAAAGTAGACATTACCAGATAGTGATGGCCACACGCAGGTACCGTAAGAACCTGACACATCTGCTATGTAGTAGGCGGTAGGCGGGGGGAAGCAAGGGGCCTTCGAGAACTCTATTCTATGCTTTAGCAATACATTCCCGCCATGTAGCTGCCATAGGCGTGCGACGTCTCTTATGCGATTCATAAAGGTCTCCAATGCAGTGATAGTGTAAGTATGTCCTGTGCAACCAAGTGACCTCCAATTACTTGAAACACCCAGCCATGTCCGCTTAAGAAGAACACGTCTCGTATAACCCAGCAGGCCATAGGCATAGGTATGGCTGCAAAAGAAAATATCTGCATATTTATCAATACATTACGCCTAATAGTATTCATCTTCTACTCCTCTCTAAAGTGTTCTCTAAAGCCCTTATACCAGACTTTGGCCAATATTACTGTCCCATGGTCAGTAGCTGGTCAGTATTGAAAAGCGCCTTGGGCCTTACAGCCGCAAGGCTTGCAGGTATGTTTGGGACAGTTGGTCAGTAAAAAGAGGAAATGTAGTGAGGT
>Ga0209599_10000338_pt1 | contig 32303 bp, 51 predicted proteins | sample Shrwel_input2_FT_FD_187534 | JGI IMG/M metagenome (GOLD analysis project Ga0209599, IMG submission 187534) | Subsurface microbial communities from deep shales in Ohio, USA - Utica-3 well 1 S input2 FT (SPAdes) (version 2) ...
ATGTATATCTCTATCTTCAATTAATTTTAATATCATTGGTACATCTTCGAAGGAGACTTTTCTTGTATACATCCAAGAAAGTACTGCACCGCTCCTATTTACATCTATAAAGCAATAAGGCAGATCATCAAGATTTCTTTTCGCAGAAATATGGTGATCCAACAGAACGAAGCTTTTTGCTTCTTCGTGGATCCTCTCTACAAGACTTCTTTCGAATGAAAAATCTGCGACAAATACTTCCTTATTTTTAAGTGAGAATGGAATTTCTTGTCCGTATGTCATAGGGACATATTCCATTGTGTCGCCGTACAATGTTTCAAACGCCCATCTTGATCCAAATCCATCTGGACAAAAATCATGATATATCAAAACTTTATCTTTATTCATTAAAGTTCCTCCAAAGAAATAGGGCAAAAGGGTTGCATACCCTTAATTTTGCGCCAATTTAAATTTTATTTAGTTGTTTGTTATATAATAACAAAGCATATTAAGCTCGTTTTGATATTTTTTTTATCGAAGAAACATTATGTCTAAATGATATTTTTTTTTCTAGTTCTTCGGTCTTTTCTTCTGGATCATCGCCAAAGCTTTTACCATTAATTAAAAAATCAAAAAAGCCACTAACATCATTATCATCATAGCTAAGATGACCTTGGTAAGAATTGTTTGCCTTAGGCTTAGCGTTATCATTGCTAGTGTCTCTGGCAGAATCTCCTGAAAAAAATATCTGCGATTCTAATACAGAATCCGTATCCTTACCCATTTGAGTCGGAGATCTTTCGTCTGCGCCCGGCTTCTGCATACTCAAAAGGCCGGTAGATCTCTTTATCATTTAAAGAGATTACTCAGCACTTTTGACTTCTCATCTATTTCTTTGTAAGAAGAAACAAGCTTCTTTTCCTGTGGAGCTGATTCTATTTCGTCAGGATTAATAGATGCAATTATCCTAAAAACATCCTTAGTCATTTCTGTTTCGTTTATAAGAAAAAGATTATCTGCTAAAGAGTTTAGTTCTTTTTTAATTTGCGCTGTTTTTGAAATTTTTTCTTCTTTCATTTTATTCTCCAATTTAAATTATCCTCTATATTTTTCAGAACTATAACCAGACCTGTTTACAGTTAAGCTCTTCCTTCTTCCTTTAGCTCCTGGGCGCGGAGATTTTTCACTTCTCCACAGATCCTGAACAGATATAATATCTATATAATCCCTGATTATAGAAACTGCCACAAGATTTTGAATACCTAATGATCTTATTTCTGCTTTTTCTCCATCTTTTGTTTTGAAGTATTTTTTTATATTTTCTTTATTAGTCCTAGAAGAAAATATTTTTGCTATATAGTTTGTTTGCTCTAATGGGCTTGCCATAGGATAAGTTATTTTTTTCTCTTCTAAAATATTTCCACTACTATCCATTTGCGGTATCAAAGTGTATGGCAAAATTTTCTTAAAAGCAACTCTTACAGTTGTAGTTGTCCTAATCTCTTTCCCTGAAAGTGGGTCTATTATCCCTGAGCTTATTTTCGTAGGATACTTTTTCGAAATACCACCTTCGTTTATTTTAGACTTTGCAGATATTATTTTTGCCAATGTTTCATTATATAATAATATAAAGTATATCGAAAATTTATCGCTATATCTTATCTGGCCCCATTCGTTTGCAATTCTTATATTCTTAACAACTCTTGATGCACCAACTTCTTTTGCTATAATATAATTAAGCTCATCATTAGAAAGTTTTGTTGATGAGAAGTCTTCGGTATTTTTCTTTAAAAAATCATCTGACTTTAAAAGATTTTCCCTAAAGAAAATTCTAACAGAGGTTGTTACGTACAACTCTCTACCAAGTTCTTGATCTTTTAAGCCAGACGGCTCCAGTTTTGCAAACTTTAGCATAAAATCTCCTTTATAAAGATTAATATTAATAGTAATTAATCCAGGGATTTTGCTATGTGTGGAGTTTATTCTTTAAAGTAATCAAACTTCCGATTCTAATTTATCTATTTTTATCTTAATAATATTTTGATAAACATTAAACTGACCCTGATATACAGAAGTCCTGTCAAAATTTAATGACATCAGAATGTGCATATCACTCTTTTCTAAAAATGATATAAAAAGAATTAGCAAATTAAAATTATTCGAACACCATCGGATAGATGACATCTTTCTTAGTATTTTTGAATCTTTATACATAAATCTTGATATCATCAATGCCTCGGTAACATAATCATCTATTATGCACCTTTCTGCTGAAATCCTTGCAATCAAGTTATCGTTTAAATTTCCAGACATTAGCGCAGCAGAGTAAAGTACCTTTCTATTAAAGTAATACATTTTCTTCAAATGTTTTGGGGACAAGGCAAATTTAAGCATAGAACCATCCCTTATGGAATGAGAATAAATTACAGCGTGCTTAAAACTGCCTGTATATTCCGAAGTAAATCTTCCTTTACCTAAGAATATATCCTGTAAGATATCTTTTTGAATAAGATTAAGGTTATTTTTTTCAGCATATATGTGAGCAAGCTCAACTAAAGTTGAGATTACAGAATCATTTACAATTGAGTAGTTTATTGGTTTGTAATTTCGCAATATATTTCTGCAAGAAATAATTCTTAAAAATAAAGTAGAGTAAATATTGCTGCTGTTTGGGTTGCAGGAAAAAGCTTTTATCATCTCATAACAAGTTTTTCCCAATACCTTAAGTGACTCGGATCTATCATAGTCGCTAGATATATCAAAATATATCATTTTGGATGACATAAGATTAAAAGCATTTCTTACATCTTTGTGAGAAGAAATAAATTCTGCGTCCCTAAACCCAAACCTATATCTATAAGAATATTCGCCTCCCCCAATTATATTTATAATTAAATCAAATGTTTTCTGAAAATTATCTGGGTTTGATATTTTATCTCCATCAAAAAACCCTATCGCCTTAGCAAACATATTGTTTACCTTATCGATAACCACTTCTTCGGGGCAGTAATTCATCATTGAAGCAAATAAGGCGTCCGAATAGTAAAACTTATCCTCTTTGAATTCTGGTAAAATTTCCATTTTACCATCATTGTAAAATGTCATAACATTATGAAATGTCGTAACATTATGATCTGAAATTTCATCAAAAAATGAATATGCTTTGTCATTTTTATCATGCAATATACAGTTGTTCTTATTACTATCAGACAATATACAGTTGTTCTTATTACTATCAGAATAATTTACAAAATATTTATCAAAACTTTTTTTATGAAACTCATAGTTGTCTCTCGATATATTGTTGCGAATATAATTCTCTATTATGCTTTTTGCAAAAATATTATTTATAAAATAATCTGGTACTCTTGAGTCCGAGCTGGCATCGGGATCTTTTTTAATTTTTAAGAAGTTAGAATTATTCATTGATAAAATTCTTATTTTTTCTTCTTCTGATAAAATATTAATGCCATTGAACTTTCTAAGATTAGAGAAATTATCATTCATTTTAATCGGCCCTTTCTTTATTTTTCAAACGCAGATATTTTTTTAAGAAGATAACTTTTGCAAATATTAAAATATTCGCTATATTTAAAATTATTTATATCTAAATTTATTGTGAATAATGATGCAAAATCTTTTTTTCTTAAAAGATAAAGATATGCCATGCACATTATATAATTTGCTTCGGACCATTTAAAAACAGATATTTCCTTAAATACCTTTGATTTAAGGTACAAGAATCTCGAAACAATTAGTGATGCGCCAATTTCGTGAAAAACATCACATCTTTCAACAGCAAGCCTTGAAACGAGATTTTTGTTTAGATTTCCAGAATTTATAGCAGCAACATATAAGATCTTTCTTTGCTCAACCAAAGTTTTTTTCAAATTCTTTGGAGAAAGAGAAAGAATTAATTCGCTGTTATTTCTGATTGAAGTAGAGTAAACTACTGCATATTTGAAATAAAACGATCCTTGGTTTACTATTGGAATATTTCCTGCGAAAACTTTTTCAATCAATTCTTTTGATATTAGATCTAAGTTATTTTTTTCAGCATATATGTGGGCAAGCTCAACCATAACTGAAATAAAAGGATCTTGTGTTGCGCGAAAATCAAGGTTAAAATTATATGTGCCTCTTTTAGCCAAGAGTTTTACGAACAACCTTGCATGTGCATCGCTCGCAATTTTTTCGCCATTAATAAATCCGCAATAATTTTTTATGATATCAAAACATGTTTTTGAAAAATTGTACAAAGATGGGGATTCTTCGCAATCCCCTGATATATCAAAATATATCATCTTAGAAGATAGCATCGAAAACATTTCTTTTATTTTTAAAAATAAATTATTGCCATCACGAAAATCTTTGCCAATCGCAAGATATGTTGAGGCATCCATAAATCCAATTGAAAATTCTTTCTTTAAGAAAGAAAGTAGGTTAGAAGCTTTTATTTCGTCATATGAGGATATTGCAATTAAAGTCTCGGCAAATATTTTGTCTATTGTAGATACGACATCTTCTTTTTGCTTATAACCAATCATAAAAGCAAATACTGCATCTTTATAAGATACATTGCTTTTTATTTCTGGATTAAGTGATTGAATCATCGATTGCTTTAAATGGTTTTTTTGTCCATCAAATTTAATATTTTGAATAACAGCGGTGTTGGCGCTCACCGCGCTACCTATAGCCATGTAGTGTGGTTTGCCATCTTCGTAGCTATCTACGCTTTCATTATATATAAAGAAAGAATCACGGGGTTCCCATATTGGACCTGGCGAGGAAGCAATCAGGTATTCATCTATTGATTTTTCAGAAAAATGATTTGATGAATAAATTGAATGCATAACATTATTCACCAGAGAATAAGAAAATATATTGTTTATAAAAAAATCAGATACCACTGATTGTTTTTTTAATACGTTACTTATGATCTCGCTATTTTTTGCCAAAAGAATACTTTGTTTCTCTTCTTCTGAAAATATCTGTATATCTTTAAATTTTCTAAGAAAGAAAAAATCATCATTATTCATATTAAACTCCACAGCAATTATAGCTTATTCTTCTTCATAATCAGAATATTCTGAAATATCGTCGATCGAAGATATTTCCTCTAAAACAATAGATAGTGCGCAAAATTTAAGTAGATCATCAAAATCTGATATCTTTTCAAGCTTTTTCTTATCAAAGCCCATTATCATATCTCTTGCTTTAGGAATAAGCGGATCAACAAGATCTTTCTTTACGGCAACAATGTTTTGCTCATTTAGAACTAGAAAGTTATGAATATGCTCCGAAATATCAAATTTAATTTTTGAAATATGAATGTTTTCGCCGAGAAAAATAAAGCCATCTGTCTTTTTATTCATACTTATCTCCGTATAAAAAAAGTATGGGCGATGGGAAAAACCCCAGTCGCCCATAATATAAGCACAAATTGCGGCCCGTCAATGGGCGGTCGCATTATTTTTGTTCGAAATCTCTCAGGTCATCAAAGATGCAAACCTCCGTTGTTAATAGAGTCCCTGATGCAGATACCGCATTTGCAAGACCTGTCTTTACTACTTTTGCAGGATCTATTATTCCTGCTAAAAGCATGTTCTCAACGAAAGAACCCTTAAGTGCATCAAAGCCGCTCATGCCTCCTGACGAGATTATCTGAGACATATATTTATAGTGATCAAATCCTGAGTTTTGTAGAATTTGTTTAAAGGGCTCTCTTAGAGCATCTCTCAATATAGATACACCGGCTCTTTCTTCGTCGAGAAGAGATCTGCATTCTTCTGTCGCTGAGAAGCTCTCAAGGCGCTCTGAGGCCTGAAGCAAGGCCGAACCACCACCAGGTAGTATACCCTGCTCTATCGCAGCCCTAACGGCATTTAAAGCGTCCTCAACCCTATCCTTCCTCTCCCTCATCTCACTCTCTGTTGAACCGCCAACTTTAAATATAGCTGCACCGCCGGAGAGTCTAGATATTCTTTCTTTTAGGGAAGAAAGAGTAATGTCTGCTGCACCATTGAGTTGGAACTTTAAAGACTCTATTCTTCTTTCTACGATATTCCTTTCTCCGGCACCATCAATAATTGTTGTTGAATCTCTACCAACAACAACTCTTCTTGCTAGCCCGAGATCTTCTATTGTTGCATCTGCCAGGGCCCTTCCCGTTGAGTTATCGAAGACTTTACCTCCAACCATTATGGCCAGGTCTTCAATCATATCTCTTCTTGTATCCCCAAAACCAGGGGCCTTGATTGCTGCGCATACAAGGTTTGTTTTCTGTCTATTTAGAACAAGTGTTGCTAGAGCTTCTCCGACTATATCCCTAGCCACAATAAGGAATGGTCTTCCGGTTTTGTGAATTTCAGATATTATATTCAAAAACTCAGAAGAAGAGCTTAGTTTGTCATCATACAATATGATGAATGCATTTTCAAGTTCCGAAGTCATTCTCTCTGGATTTATAATAAGAGAGTTTGAAAGGTGACCTCTATCAAGCTTTGTTCCTTCGGAAAAAATTACATCAGTCTTTCCGCCTGTGGAATCTTCTACAGAAATAATTCCATCATTTCCAACTGCCGAAAAGACAGATCCTATTAGATATCCTAGTTTTTTATCATTATTTGTGGATATAACTGCGATATTTTTAAGCATCTCTTCGTTTTCAACAGGAACCGATAGATCTGTTAGATGTGAAATTGATATATCAAGAGCTATATCAAGCCCTCTTTTTATCAGTACCGGATTCATTCCGGCGGAGACTTTTTTCATTCCCTCGTTAAAAATCGCCTGAGCCAGAACTGTTGCAGTTGTTGTTCCATCTCCAGCAACAGAGTTTGTTGCTGATGCAACAGACTTAACTAATTGTGCGCCCATGTTTCTTACGGGCTCTTTTAGATTTATTGATCTTGCTACAGAGACACCATCTTTTGTTATTAGCGGTGGTCCGTAAGGTCTTTCTATTGCTGCGTGCCTTCCTCTCGGCCCCAAAGTTACCTTTACTGCATTAGCGAGTATATCCACACCTTTCTGTATTTCGAGTTTTGCGTCATTTCCTATTTTTACTTCTTTGAACATTATTAACCTCTTGTTACAAATATAATTGTACCAATATTATAGTAATTTTTAAACTATAATATTGGTACAAAATTTTTAAAATTTATTTCTATATTGCCCTAACTGCATTAGCAAGAAAGTCTTTTTTACTATCGCTCGGATCATCTTTTTTGTTGCAAAATAAGTCTATCTTTTTTCCTAACTCTAAAGCTAATCGAACCATCTTATTATCAATATGGGGAAGAAAATATATATTATTTGAATCATTCCAATGTGGCGACATCATAAGTTTGCCTAGCCTTCCTATTCCAGATCTATCGTTTAGATATAAATCGGGCGCTGTAGGTGTAGAAGAGTTTTCATTAACATTATAATTTGTAATGTCAAAGTCATTTTCTGTGGGAGATATTTTTTTATCTTTAAATAGCTTTTTAAGAAAAATATCTGTCATAAGAATCTTTTCCTCATCTTCAGTGTCAGCACCAGCGTCGCTATTTTTTTGACTAATAGAGAGATAATCTATCGCAAGCATTGTAAGATACTCGACAGATATTTTGTCAAATTTCTTATTATATCTTTCCGAGTATTTATCCATTCTTTTTGAAGAATAAAATCTATTTGAAATATTCAAATTAACTAATTTTGAAAAATCATTCATAATTAGATATTCTGAATTTATTGCCTCAAAGAATTTATCTCCAAAATATACATCATCTTTATGCCAAGCAATAGAGCAGATAGCTATATCAAAATTGTTTATTACAGAATTTACATTATCAGCAACTTTCTTTATAAACTGTATCTTATAATCTTTTATATCAGAAGGATTCTTATCAATCTCTTTTGTAAAATTTGCCTGAAACATTCCGCTTAAAACATCTTCCACATAAGTGGGGTAGCTGCAAGAATTTACAATGCTTATTATATTTTTAAGCTTATCATCAACATATTTAAAGGCATGAAGTTTTGTATCATACGAAATAGCTAGCTTGCTTTCAAACTTGTGATGAAAATTAAAAAATAATTTATCTTCTGCTATAAGCAATCCGTAAGGCAAAGATGATGTATAATTTTGATTTTTTATTATAAATTCATCTGATGCATCAGAAGACCTGAATTTTTCACTGATTACTTTCTTAACATGATCGCTAATAATGGCGCTGTTAGTGATTTTGTTTTTATTTAAAAATTCATAATTATCATGGGTATTATAAAGAGTTGTAAACCTTTTCTTAATATAATCTGATTCCTCAATTTCTTTTGAAGTAAGAAATCCTTCTATAAAATTATTAATTTGATTTATTTCGTCTTTTACGAAGAAAATATCTATATCCCTCCAGGTAGATATATCACGATTAAAAATCAGCTCAAGTAACTGATCTTCGGTTAGCTTTTCGTTGAAAAAGTAACCTGGTTTGTGCAAACTTTCCTTTTTAAGATGAAGATTTTTTCTATATTCAAGAGATTGCATCATATATAGATTTAGCATAAACCCGCCAGATACAACTGGATTCAGATCCAAAATAAACTTAGGCACAACTCTCTCTATTACTTTTTTTGTAACAAGCAAATCCATTTTGTTAAAATCCTTTTAATTGGGGCCTTTAGGAGATTTCATGAGAAATAAAAGATTGATGTTTTTAAGAAAAATTTCTAATTTTGATAATTTTGTAGATTCGGATGAATCTGTTAGACTTGCTAGACTTATAATCGAAGAAATTGATAAGGCATACAATCCTCCTGAGGGAAGTGAAATAGATAGTAACAAAATATATGAAGGCACGAAGGCTGCCGAAGAAATGCTATCTCTCGATGAAGACCAACTTAAAGAGATTCAGGAATCTCTTAAGGCGATCGAAGGCATGGAGGGTGATTCTTTTGCTGAAAAAGAAGCTGGCGATTATATCGAAACATTTGTAAAATTATCATATTTTAATAATCTAAAAAAACTTAATGATATCGATACCGCAAGCTATTTGTATAAAAATACTTTTAAAAAGATAGCATTTGAGGATGTAAAACTCAACAAAAATAAGAGTTTTAAGAAAATATCTATTGATTTAAGTAGTTTGGATGATCACATAGCATTAGACTCCATAGAGGCGTTTGAACTAACAAAACAATCATTTCTGGATGGGCTATGGAAGTCTGTTAAAAACTTCGGATTAAAGGCTCTGCCCGTTGCCGGTATTGCATTTATCCTATATCAAACAGGGAGTCACATTAAAGAAAGCCTCGATATATGGAATAAGGAGCTTTCTCAGTATAGCGATATAGGAACAATAGAGGAACTCTGCTCCAAAGAATACATGCTTAATTTTTATAATTACAATAAAAATGATTTGCACCTTGTTCTAAGGACGGTGAAGGCTATACGTTCGAGTTCCTCCTTCATTATGAACTTCTTAATGTCTATAGTTAACCTTGTAGATCTCGTTGAGACAATAATTACCCTGCCTATGCAATTTACATGGCTGGGAATAATCCTAGAAATTGCATTATCTTTTACATGGTATTTCGGAGGATCTGCTTATTCTGAAAACAAAGCGGCTGAAATGCTTGATATCTTGAAAGTTATTAGAACTGATATGGAAAATATTATCAGTTCTAAATCTTAAAATCCATTGATAAACAATTTGAGCCATCGGGATTTTTCATCTTAGATAGATACAAAAATCCTGTCGGCTCAAAAATATGCTGTGATGCCCACCATGAGTTTGAGCTGCTCATATAATGAATTTTTCCATCCCATTCTTTCTGAATAAGAGTTTTTTGCTTATATTTTTTAGCAAGAAATACTGCTTGAGTCGGATATAATCCAGATATAGCTATTTTTTTATCTAAAAAGTTATTTGCTATATAACAATCAAAAAGATACATTCCGCCTAATTTTTTTGCATCATCAAGAATATTCTCATAACAATCTATTCCGTCAGAATTTGCGGAAAGAATTGTTACAAACGGACCCTCGCCTATTAATAAATTATTTGCGATCTCGGCAATCTTATCTTTAAACATAAAATCTCCTTTATTTAATAAATATTAAAGTTTATAAATTGGAATTTTTATATTTTTATATTTTTCCTTTAACTCGATATTAATTGAATTTAATGATACCTTACAAGACGATGTAGGGAAATCAAAATCATCGAAGCTGTATTCCGTGCCTTTTAAGGCATTAAATTGATTTAATTCAAATACAAGGCTATACTGCATAGATACGAGGTGCATTCCTTTTTTTGCATCAAAATCAAATTCGTTAGGGATCCTGCTATCGGAAATCGATGGATTTACCCGGAACTTATTTCTTATGTTTAAGTCTCCTTTTAAAGAAAAATTAACAACAAGCCTTTTGTGGCTATCTAAAAAAATATTTACACCCTCATTTACTTCTGTCTGAAAAACGAGGTGCAAAAGAACTCCGGATTCCGAGAATCCTACATCAATGAAAACATTTGGTAGCGAGGCCGCGCTCCGATTATTTATAAATAATGTTTCATCACCTTTCATTGATACGCCCCGTATAAGCATAATTTAACAAAGATGGTTTGTGCGATGCCTCTACACACCGCACGAACCATATTACTTTGGATATATTTTTATGATTAAATTTTATTGATTATTTTTTTCATAGTAGAGGCATTTCCATGAGCAGCAAAAACTACCGTTTTATCGCGAGTTTTCTCGTCTACTTTGCATAGAGTGCAATCATTGCACGTTATATCTTTCTTTCCCTTTTCGCCGATTCTAGCTGGACACAAGAAAGCGGATTCACCATTTTTCATTGTGAATTTTTTCGAAGGGATTGAAGACTCATTCATAATGAGTGTCGTTGACCAACCCATCGACCTTGCTAATTCCAACTCCTCAAAAGACTGACAAGAAGCTCTAAACCATTTTTTTAGAGGTTGTGAGCCTGATTCCCTCCATGTGTGCGTATACCCAATGTTTGTTAGACCTGCGCCATCTACTGTGCGGCATTCATCAACAGTTTCCTGAACATCACCAACAACATCACCGGCCACCCTATGTCGGACGATTCTAGAAGACGTATTCCTTTCCTTCATTGCATCGGATAGAGACTTTCTATTTATCTTGCCGGAATCTATTTTCTGAGATAATATATTTAAATAAAATAATCCCCAGGCATAGCAACCACCACTTTTTAAGGTGCAAGTATCTGGACAAGAATCCTTGGTAGAGTACGAAGCAAGCACCTTACCTATCTTCTTATCCGAGGAAGAAGAAACCCAATGTACTTTTCTCATAGAATCCCTTGTTGGTTATTATTATAATATATGCTATATGACATATATTTCATACCGCGTTCTTTTTAAGAAAATAAAAAAAATTTAGGGGTCGGTATCACTCCGACCCCTAAATCGTGCTATTAGGCCAGATTCTTTGATAAGAAGTTTACCAAGGCTTCCGCCTCTCTAATTGAGAGCTTTATGCTTGTAGAGGTTCTGTCGTTTGGAACCTCTATAGTAATCGAGTTGGACATCTTCTTCTTTTTTGCCTCATCAATCTGAAGGTGAACTGAGAAAGTTGAAAAATTACGTTTCACGTTGATGCTCTTTTTTGTAATTTCGTTGCTCATTTTATTTCTCCTTTTATTTTTGTGGTACAATGTAGAGCGAAGGACGCCCAACCTCTACTGGGTAATGTTCTTCGGGATAAATTATCTTCAAAGTTTTTGCTAGTTAAATTCGGACTCATTTGAGTCAGACTTCTTTTTTCCCCACGGCCTGTTTACTAGATAAACATCATTCTTTTCTTTACCGTCGGCTTTTAGCGTTTCGTCAGTCAGATCTGTCAAAAGAGCTTTCTCTTCGAGACCCTTTGTCTTAGAAAGCATAATTAGGTCAAAGAGACGATTAACGTCAAGCTCTGTAATTACACCAGATTGAATTAAGCTCTCTACGGCAATATCAGTAATGTTTATTCCTAGAAGAAAAACATCCTCTGGAGTAAGTTTCATATCAGAATATATTTTTAGAGTTTTATTTAGAGCAGAAACCATAGAATCCGACATAGGATATTCGATCTCTGTACCTGATGGCTTTCTTGCGTTTTTCTTTAACAAGATATCTCCGGAAAAACAGGTTTATATATTTTGCAGATTACTTTAGCCAGCCTCTCTGTTTTTCCGAAAGATAAGTAACATCATTGATGTGACAGGAGCTTTCTGCTCCGTCCTTTACCAAGAAGAATACACCAAGATTCTTTTTATTTACCTTAGTCACAACGCCTCGTGTGCGTCTTCCTGGTGAAGATAGGAATTCGATAGAGTCGCCTATCTTAAAATCGTTGATATGAAAACAAAAATATTCGTCATATCCAAAATTGTTTCCGTTTACAAATACTACTTCTGCTGAAAATGTTGAATCGTTGCTGCTCTGAGTTTCCATGTTCATACCGTACCTTAAATATATCAAAAGTTTTACAAAAGAAATTAAAAAATTATTTATCAAACTTTTTGATTAGCTACTTCATTTTCCACGCTCGGCGGTTGGGGGTTGCGTTCCGGGTTCGGAATAAATATAAGCACCTTGGGCGGCGGGTCAATCCCCCGCACTATGATATTTTTTTATTTTTAAGACGGCGGATACCTGCCAGGCTGTACGGATTATTCGTGGACGTTTATCGTTTTTATTCCAAGTAGTGATGCTGCTCTGCATTCTTCTTCCTTGTCATCATAATGCAAGGAAACTCCGAGATCTTTAAGGTGCCTTGCTTTTATTCCACCAACCATATAAATCTTTTTAAAGATATGATCAACAGAAAAATCTTTTAAAACCATCCTTATAAAAGAGTCGTTTTCTTCAGACTCTCTTCTGGAAGTAACAATTATTAACTCATCACCTGAATTATAATGCTTTATAATTTTTTTAATCGAATCAAGATTTGGATAAATTTCATCAAGTATAGAATAACATATTGTTTCGTCAAAGTCAAATGATACCAGCATATTTTCCCTCATGCTCGATTAAATATTTTTTCAATGAAAGTTCTTTCATTTTTGCTTCAATCATAACGTCAACATCTAGGTTGTATAAGTTTATTTTATTTTTTACAAAATCAGAGTGAGCCTGTGGCTTTATTCTTTTGTCAGCATATTCTATTTGTTTTGATTCAGAATAGTGTATTACAGGCTTTATTTTGGAACTCCAGGTAAGGAATGCCATATTCATGGCATCTTCCTGAGAAATTCCGCCATCGCAAAATCCATGATGATGCTGATCGTGAACAATAGAGACACCGATATACTTATGCAGCCCTTCACAAAGTTCTTTTGTGGAGAACATAGACTCTTTATCATCGTTTTCTATAGTGAGTCTCAATTTAACGGAATCCGTTAATTTTTCGAAATTTTTACAAAACTGCTTTATTGTTGCATCTTTATTACCATAAGTTGCACCAACATGTATATTTATCTTTGCGTAAGGGCTTTTTTCGAGCCCAATAAGATCGAACACCTCGCCGTGTGTTTCAAGATCCTTTATGGTGTTTTTTACCACTCCATCATCACTAGAGCAAAGTTTGTTGAATGGGCCTGGGTGCGAAGTAATTCTGATGCCATTATTTTTTGCAAAAGAACCTGCTATGCTTAGTGCAGATGATATTTTTTTAAAGTCCTTAAGATCGGTTAGATTATATTCGGAGGACCAGGGAAAAAGGTTTGAGCTGAGTCTAAAGAAAAATATATTGTTTTCTACGTTCCAGCGAAGAATTTTTAGCAAATCTTCGCAATTTTTTAAGGCAAGCTCAGAAGCATAAGGAAGACCTTTCTTATCGAAGGTCTTCCTTATCATGCTTCTGTTTGTTGTTACATCTTCTTTGGATAAAGTCATATTTATACAGGCATATCCGAAGTTTGTCATCAAACGTTCCTTTCTTTTATAGCTTCTGTTTTTAGAGAAAATTCTTCTTTGGAAAGAATAATTGTTTGTGATGATATCCCATGCCAATCTTTTATAGATACAAAATATTTTTCATTTTGAATATAATAAGTTGCAAGAACCCATCTATCTTCAAGAAGAAATCTTATCATTTTACCTTACCGGTTTGTATACGGAATACTGAATTCCTTTGTTTTTAAAAACAGAAAGGCCGGATGAAAAATCTCCATGTATACCGGCTCTTTTTGCATCTTCTCTATTTTTATATAGACCATTTTCTACGGCAAGATCCTCGATCTTTGCGTTAGATAAGAAAAATAATTTCTTTTTTTGTGCAACTTCAGAAAACTTTTCTATAGTCGCTTGATTAAGCGATATTGGACTTTCTGAAAACATGTTTATTATAACAAACCTTAGATCTATATCATCTAGTATTTTATCGTATTTTACAATGACATAATTTTTGTTACTCATAGCATCCTCCGCAATGGGAATGATACTATATTTTTAACATATTTGCTGAAATATGTTGACTTAGAAGTAAATCAATCCCTGACCTATCTCTATATTCTTTTTCATAGAAAATGGTTTTTATGCCAGAATTAATAATTACCCTTGCGCAATCTACGCAGGGAGATAGCGTAAGATACATTTTTTTACCAGGATCAGAAATATAATCCATTTTTATAATTGCGTTTACTTCAGCATGAATAAATCCTGATCTTCCTGGCTCTTCTGACGCTAGCTTATTCAATCCTCCGGAATAATCTCCATTATATCCTATAGAAAGAACTCTTGTATTTTCGCTGTTTACAATTACTGCGCCTACTTTGAATGTTGGGTGTGGGGATCTTTCTGATACAAGAATTGCAAACTTCATCCACAGAGGATCCCAATTCATTCTCCCATAATCATCATAAATCATTCATCACTATAATTAGTAAGGTGACCATTTGTAATTGCTTCGTCACTTAGGTCAGATATAAGCGAGCTTATACTTTCTTTTAATTTAAAGACAGCGGTTGCGTCTTCTGAAAAAGAAATTTGAGATTCTCTAGCTATACTAACTATTACTTCGTCTATATCTACTTCGGACTTATAAATCTGCCTACAAATATCTGTTATTTCTTCATTTGCTTCATTTAATGCCTCAATAACCTTAGATACGTCATGTCTCATCGTACACCTCATCCTGTTCGGACAAATCTTCGTTTTTGATTTCTTTTAAAGCAACGCACATAAGCTTAACCTTTTCTATCACATCAAGCCTATATTCTTCATATGTTACGCCAATTACTTCTTTGAAAAAAACTTTATTTAAATAAAATTTATTTGGGTGACTAGTTCTTAGTACGGAAAACTCACTACTAGGCAAAAGACTTTCTACAAATAAATATTCTCCCTCTTTTATTTTAGGGTTTTTTCTTTTTGATGGATAAAGAAAAAGTCTTCCATCAACATTTTTTACAGACAAACCAATTAATGATTTCATTCAAACTCCGCTATTAGCCTTATCTTTTATAGATCTTATTTTCGATCTTCTTTGTTCTGGTGGTAACGAAGAAAGATGATTTATAAGAGATTCTTCTTCGCTTGAAAAATTTATAACAAGATCTTGTCGCCCAAGTTTTCTGCCTATAGTTTTTGATACATTTGATATTTTCTGCGGATAAGAGCTATCTGTTGCATAGCCGTTTGCCCATATCCATATTATAAACTTTCCAGGAGATTTGGAATAGCTCATTATTGCTTCGCTAAATCTTTTGTTGTTTGCTAGCAAAGCAGCGTATGAGTCGAATCCATCCTCTACTGTTTTGTATTTTTTAAAAGAATCATTTATTGTTACTTTTTTGCCGGGAACAAACTCTTCAACTGTCTTGACTGATGTTGAACCGTCATTGCCAACACCTTTTATTCCAAAAAAGTTAAAGCCGCCGATATTATTTTTTCCGTAATTTGACTCTAGCGCAAACTGTGCGAAAGCAACAGACTCAGGGATTCCGTAGCTTTCAGATATTCTTTTTATGTTTCTTGGAGCATATAGCATCCATTCTTCTTTTGGTGCGTTATATTTTTGAGTATCCGGCTCATCAAGTTTTCCCTTGATCAAGCTACCGTTTCGATCTGTATACTGAGCGAAGTTGGAAGCTATCCATCCAACTTTTGAATCAAAATTTATTTTTATAAACTCGACTTCATCAAATATTTTTTTTTCATCAAGAAAGTAAAACTCTTCGTTAGGCGAAAGCTTGCCTACCAAAGAGTTTTGTGATTCAGGAGAAGACCTGATATTTAGCATCTTTCCATCAGGAACATTAATAACCTTTCCGGTTAAAAACTTTTCTTCGTTAAGAGCGAGTTTTTTTAAAAACTCAGTAAATCTTACTGACATGCAAATATAACTCCATAACTATGGAGTTATATTAGCAATAATTGTTATATATCAGACAATAATATCTGCTATACCAAGACTTACAGCTTCTTCTGCGGAAAGGTATACGTTTACTTTTCTATTTAGTAGCTTCTGAAGCTTCTTTATTGGCATACCACTTTCTTCCGAAAGTGCAGCAACATATGACTGCTGAATATATTTTATCTCTTTAATTTCATTTTCTAGGTTGTGCAAAGATCCTACGCTTCCTGCCATTACGTTATGAATCATAACTCTACAATTTTTACCAATCTTTCTCTTTCCCTTCGTTCCTGCGGCAAGTATAAGAACACCTGCTGACATAACCTTTCCTAGACCAAAGGTTTCTATATCGCATTTTGTTTTGGTAAGTCTCATAATATCATACAGTGCGAACATCTCATCTGCTTCGCCGCCAGGGGTATTGATAAGAAATTCGATTGGCCTCCCTCTGGTTTCCTTGGGATCCTGAGAAACATTAGCCTCTACTGCGGCCTGCGATTCAGGCAAATTATCTTGAGGTTTATTCGCGCGCGAATTAGCATCAGTTGTGGCGGTTGTTCCCGACTCTTCTTTTTCATCCGAGTCATCTGATTCTGAGAGATCCATTAGTGCGCCAACAAGTGTTGCTACCTTTACAGCATCTATTGATCCAAACAGACCTATAGATCTAACGTCGTCTCTCATCGGGAGAAGAGTCATGCCTAGCGGATTTTGCTGAGGTCTAACCTGTTTTTCATTGCCTTCCTCGGATGAATCATCTTCATCGAGATCTTCGTCCAAATCATCTTTGTCAAGGTTTCTTTTTTTATCAGTAAGAATATTCATTTAGCCTCTCTTATTTTAAGTTTGATAATCCATTTGACATGGTAGCCGAAAAAACAGACTTCATATCTACGCTACCTTCATTTAAGTTTATACTTATTTTATATATTTTCATAGACACTAATTTTTCAAAATTTGAATTTTTCTGTTCTTCAGAAAGATAACTATTATTAAGCCAGCTAATAGCTCTTGTGAGAGCTGTCTTTGCTGGACCTATACTTTGATATAGACACCTTCTGTTAAACTCACTTGATATATATGATGATGAGCTTAAGTAATTTTTGCCGTCTGTAATTAAAAATAACTCCAAATTATTTATCATTATTTTCGGAAGCCTCGCTTGTTTTAAGTTTTTTCGCTCTTTCCTCGATAACTCTCATTCTTCCCTTTACTCTATCACCAACGGCTGACACTTCTTCTGAAGAAAGTTTTAGCAAGTGCAGATAATACGCCATTCTTCTTTCGTCGTCAAGAATATTTTTTTCTTTTTCAGAAATCTGTTTTGTCAACATCTTTATCTGATGATTAAGATTGTCTATCTCAATCATATCCTTAACGAGAGCTAGGCATGGCTCAAGCATAGCAATATCTTCTGACGAATCAACTATTTCTCTAATTCTTGACAATCCATCTTTCTTAATGTTTCTTTTTAGAGACATATTAACCCCGTTAAGTTTAGTTTGATACAATAAGATCTACTATTTTTTATCTAAAAAGTTACCAATTACTTCTAGTGCTCTAGATATATCGCTTCTTGATATATTTGGTTTTATAAACCCAAGTCTTATTAACTCAGACAAGAGATCTATTGGTTTCTTAGTTAATTCATTTTTTTCACCAGATTGGTTTGGGTTAATTTCATCATCTTTTTTTAGCATAAACTATCCGCCTTACCCAAATTATACGTTAAGTTTTGTTAAAGTTAGTACAATTAAAATAAAAACGGATAAAATATGAGTGATGAAACTTTAAGTGCCTGGGCAAACAAAGTGCAGTACGGGTTGGCTGAAGAAAGTATTGTTTGCGAAACCGATATGCCAAAAGATATTGCAAAAAAAGAAATTATCGAAAGTGGCGCAGGAATAAACTTTCTTACGATAGGTATCTCAATAGCTGTTGTTGGAATGATTCAATTTCTTATATTTAAGATATATGCTTCAAACAAAAACACATACAGGGCGCTAACTCATTTCGTCACGACTATGTTAGGATTAGTTATAGGCGGATATATAGTCAACCTACTTGTTTCTGATCCTGGTCAAAAAATAATGTCTGCACAAGAAAGCATGACTATAGTGTCTTTTATCAAAGATATTTGCTTAATGGTTTTTGCGTATTATTTCGGCACACAAAGCAATTCTGAACCATCTGAAAAATAAATTATTTTCCTCTTATGGCATCATATATTTGATCTGATATGCCTGGAATCTCCTTGTATGAAGAAACGCAGAAAGATCTTTCTGATAATTTTTCTGCAATCTCTTTATCATTACCATTCTCTCCGCACCTATCTCCAACAAACCATACATTGTCTATTGAATTAAATGACCTTAACGCATATGTCTTATCATATCCAGCGGGATATATATCAAAAGATGTGCTTCCCGCTATTTTTATTGAAAGATTTTTAAGATTAAGGCGATCTGTAGCCGAACGAAGTTCTTTTAGAAGATCCGCCCTTATATTGTATGCAATATCTGCCATTTCAAAATTAAAGCGATCTTCATCAGAGCAATGTCTTCCTATGGGTGACCAATTCAGAACAGAATCTCTATATGATATAAAGTTTCCAGAGCAAGAAACTTTGCCGGAATCTATGTAATTTATTTGCAATTTTAAAATTTCTTTTATTAGCTGATTGTACTCGGCTTCACCTATAACAGTTTTTATGCTGTCTGCCTTAGAAACCAAGATCTCCCTATCATCCTCATAGACATAATGCTTTGTTCCGTTGCATGGAAATAATTCCAATCCCATTGAAAAAAGATTTATGCCAATCTGTTCCAATGCAAAGTCTTTGTCTGAGCCTGTAACAACACCGACTCTACAAATCCTGAGAAGTTTTTTTATTGCAAAAATATTTTCTTTAGTTATTTTTGATCTTGGTGGCGTGAGTGTTCCATCCATATCAAATAAGACACATATATCATTCATGATTACTCCATACTTCATACATCCCAAGATGGCCTTACTCTAAGACCAACCGGAAATCTTGGTTTTTTATCATCAGTAAATCCCTGGTGCTTTACTGTAAGTGGTTTTCCAATATAAGATTTTAGATTATCAAGATATTCTGCTCTTTCTTCTATTGAACCTGTGGGCCTAACATCGAAGGTTAGACCATCCTCTGTTATGCAGCTAAAAACAACGGTTCCCGAATCTCTGCCGGAGGCTTCTTTTCCTCCTATAATTTCAAACTCAGTATCTTCAAATCTTTTAACCTTCTGAAGATCATATGATCTATCTTTATACTTGTATAAGCCAGATGAATTTCTAACCATAATTCCTTCGTAAAAAAGATTTACGGCAGATTCTTCAATATCAAACATTTCTTTTTCAGAAGAAACTTTGATAGTTGGACAAACCAATATACTTCTTGTGCCAGGAAAAGCTATTGCATGGCCTATGTTTTCTGGTTTTTGTAAACAATATTTTTGCACGAATCTTTTTTCAAAAGAAGATTTTGCTGGAGCATCATATATATGATATTCCAAATCTTTTGTATCTGCCGAAACTTTCTTTATTGTAGAGATTATTTTCTGGAATCCCCACCCGTGCTTATAAGCCTCGCCATCAAGACAATCCCCATCATTCATGATGGAGTTAAGCTGACTCGCTATGTGGGTAAGGGTACTTATTTTCTTTCCCTTCCTTGACCAAAGGGAAACGACTCCAGCTTCTTTTCTTGCAAGCATCCTTGCGCCATCAAACTTTGGCTGAACATAACCAGGAAAAGATATTTTTGAGCCATGCTTATCCCACGTATGGGCAAGCATCGGAAGAAACATTCCTGATGAATTATCGTGACTTGAAGCATCTTCGTGAGACTCGGAGTATCCTGAGTCTTTCTTTTTTTCTGAAAGAGAAATAGCCTCCTTTAAGGCTTGTTCAAAAGGAGTTGTTTCGTTCGCCCTACCTATGTTTTTTCCCTCAGAATATACCTTTACATCCTCCTGCATCTTTCCATCTATATAACCGTGAGTTATCTTTAATGTTGCAGTATTGTTACCGGAATCAACGACGTCATACATCCATGTTTTTGTTTTTCCGGTAGAAGAAACGCCGTATAACTTCATGTTTGTCTTGAGACTATTCATGTGGATACCCTTTTAATAAATTTTATCAGCTGTGAGTGTGTACGCGTGTACGTGTGTGTTCGTATAATACTTTTAAGGTTTAATATCAAGTATCTAGTGGAAAAGGTACATATTTTTTATAACAATCCATTATTATTTTTATTGGAAATCCATTATAGAGGAGTGCTTCTTCTATCATTTTTAATTCTCCAGAATTTAAATAAATATTATATTCATCCAGATGTTTTGGGATCTCTGACTCTAAACCTAATTTTTCAAAAATAAATATATCTAGAAAGCATGTAATAGTTTCATCGTCAAGTACCGAAACCATGCATGGACCTGTATAATCACACTTAGCGCCACCACCAGGATCTTCGCCAAGACCATAGTTAGGTTTTCTAAAGGATTCTTTTGGCGTAATGATCATATGAGATATCTCATGAATAACCCAGCCAAAATCTTTTTCATTTGCAGAATTTGAAAAACAAAGTTTTTTCCCATCCCATGTTGGGATAGCACCCATCTTATATTCATAAGAGTGTTCAATATAAGGTATTTTGAAAAAATCCAAAATCACTTTATTTGTGATATCTGGCTTTTGTTTGTCCCAAAGCATCAATAAGTTTATATCGGGTTTTAAAGACATATTGTTCACCAAATTTTTATCAAACATATCTAAGCATTGTTTTTAAGATGTTCAAATTTTCTTTTTGTTTTTTGTTTAAAGTCTCCCAAAGGGACCAAAACCCATGGCTTTCATCACCTATAAAATTACCGTTCAACCAAAATTCTTCATAAATAACCTTTCCGCAATTATCATGCTGAATATAGGCTGGGCCGTCCTCTCGATGCGCCCTATTAAAAAGCCAGAACTCTTTAACATCAATCAAGCCATTTGCATGATAATAGTTAACGGCAGGACCATCTATTCTGTGCAGCTCTCCGTTGACACGGAATTGTTCAACCTCAATTAACCCATTAGCATAATGGACAATATAAGCCGGGGCGCCTGCCCTATCACGCCGTCCTTCCTTATTGGTCCACTCCATGTACTTGCGGCCAATCAAATCAGTCCATTCCTGATAACTCATGAATATTGTATAAAAGTTTTTAACAGAGTTGGATTACGTCGCTCGCTTTCATCTAGCGTTTCCCATAAAGCCCAAAAGCCAACCCTTCCAAACCCGAGGGCGTTACCACTGGTAACATACCGCTCAAGTAAAAGGATACCATCGTAAGAATGATGGGTAATGGCCGGACCATCCTTTCTGTGAAGGACGCCACTCACATAATACTTATTAATTTTAACCAAACCGTTGTCATGACAAACAATCCATGCTGGGCCATCAACCCGATGTAGTTTTCCTCCGTCTGTCCATGTTTTATTGATAAAACCATAACTATCCGTTGATTCTTCGTAAGAATAAGTCATAAATACCTCATATTTATTTTGAATATATTTTTAAGAAGATGCATACTTAACTAGTAATTTTAAGATATTAGGATATTTTCGTTCTTCCTCGGAAAGAAGGCTCCAATAAATCCAAAAACCTTCTTTATTTTTACCTAATGGTTCGCCATGAAACCAAAATTCTTCTTCTCTGATCAGACCATCAGAAATATCGTACCAAATTCGAGCTGGACCATCTTTTCTGTGGAAACAATCAGAAACACGGTATGATTCATATTGAATAACTTTACTATTAGAACGGCGTATATAACAAGGACCATCTTCTCGATGAAGAATACCTTTTTCATTTCTCCATTCTTCAATAAAATTACCGCTCACATTATTATACTCAGTATAAGTCATACATACTCCAACATTAATTTTATAATATTTGGGTTATTACGTTCTTCTTCCGTCAATCTTTCCCATAAGGCCCATAAACCTGATTTATTAGAACCTAACAATTCTCCGTATAGATGGAATGACTCAAAGAGAACGGACCCATTGTAAGAATAATCAACCATTGCTGCGCCATCATTTCGATGATATTTTCCATTGATTAAGAATGCTTCGAGACGAACTGAGCCGTCTAAATAATGCTCAATGTAAGCTGGGCCATCTTCTCGATGGAGCTTACCATAGTCATCTTTCCATTCTTTTGCCAGAAACCAAGCATTCTTATACTCTTTATAGCTCACGAGAACACTGCCAAATATTTTAAGAGGCTTTGCGCTTGCCGCTGATCTTCCGTTAGCTTCTCCCAAAGATTCCAAAAACCTTTTTTATTATTACCAAGAAATTCCCCATTAATCCAGAATTCCTCACAGTGAATCGAGCCATCAGAAAGAAGGCAAACGATTTTAGCTGGACCATCCTCTCGATGTAAATCACCTTCCCCGTCCCCCCATTCTTTGAAAAGAAAAAAACCGAGCGTATCTTTCCACTCCCCATAACTCATGAATACCTCACCAAATATTTTAGAAGATTATGATTCTGTTGCTGCTCATGCGTAAGTTTATGCCAAAGAGCCCAAAAGCCAAAGCTACCGGCACCAAGAAAATGTTTGTGAAACCAGAAATGCTCACGCAAAATCGAGCCATCTGGATTATACCAGATGTCAGAGGGACCATCTTCTCTGTGTGGCTCACCATTTATAAAAAAGTTTTCTCGTAGAATCAGGCCGTCAGAATCATAATAAATCCAAGCTGGTCCGTCTTCACGGTGTAACTTGCCAGTATCATTTCTCCAATCTTTAGAATGGCTCACGAGAACCTCGCTAGGTACTTTAGAATGGAGGGTGCTTGTCGCTGTTCTTCGGTTAGTAGATTCCAAAAAGCCCAGAAGCCTACCTTATTGTAACCGAGAGATTCTCCATCTATACTAAAGTATTCCCACTTGATTGAGCCATCAGGCTCATAACAGATTTGAGCAGGCCCCAATTCTCTTTGAGAGATTCCAGATACATAGAATGCCTCCTGCTCAATCGAGCCGTCGAGATAATATCTGATTTGAGCGGGGCCAAAATCACGATGTCTAAATCCGTTTAGCCAGAATGCTTCGAGAAGCGTCTCTCCATCATTATAACATATAATCTCAGCAGGGCCATCCTCTCGATGAAACTGACCTAGTTCATTTCTCCATTCTTTGCGTAAAAAGCCATGATCATCTTTAAACTCTTTATAACTCATGAGAACCTCGCTAAGCATTTCAGAATATTTATGTCTTGTCGCTGCTCATGCGTAAGATTCCCCCAAAGCTTCCAGAAGCCATATTCATCGAAACCCAGGAATTCTCCGTCCAAGCAAAATTCTTCACGTTTAATGGAGCCGTCGATGTTATAAATAATTACGGCGGGGCCCAAATACCTGTGTCGATTACCATGCAACCAGAATGACTCCATGTGAGGAGAGCCATCGGGACGGCAAATGATTTGGGCTGGGCCGCATTTCCGGTGAAGGATTCCGCAGTTTTCTCTCCATTGCTTGTGAATGAAGCCACTAGAATCCCTCCATTCTTTGCAAAGGCTCATGAAAATCTAGCCAAGTAAACCAATATACCTGGAGCTTTCCGTTTCTCTTCGTCAAGCCTTTCCCAAAGAGCCCAAAATCCTTCTTCATCAAACCCAAGATTTTCTGCATAAAAATGGAATGACTCCCATACGATTGATTCATCGTAATCATACCGAATATGAGCAGGACCAGAATCTCGGTGACGTTTTCCGTTGAAGAAGAATACTTCGAAATACCTTACGCCATTCGGATAAAACTTAATATAAGCCGGGCCATCTTCTCGATGTAGCTCGTAAGCTTCATTTCTCCATTCTTTGGTTGAATAACCATCAGTATCTCTCCACTCTTTATAGCTCACGAATACCTCATCAATAATTTTATAATATCTGGAGCTTGCCGCTCCACTTCGGTTAGTCGATCCCAAAAGGCCCAGAAACCTTTTTTATCATAACCAAGAAAATGCCCATATAAATAGAAACCTTCCCACCCAATCGAGCCATCAGGGTAATGATAGCTTGCAGCAGGTCCATCTTCTCGGTGATACATATCTAACTCATTCCGCCATTCTTTAAATATGCGTCCGTTTGAGCCAATAATCTCTTTATATCTCATAAATACCTCGCCAAGTATTTTAGAAGAGAGGGTGCTTGTCGCTGCTCTTCGGTTAGTCGATCCCAAAAGGCCCATAAGCCTTGTTCGGCATAGCCAATAATAATTCCATCGAGATAAAAGGCTTCATGCTCAATTGAGCCATCTTGAAGATATCCTACCAAAGCAGGGCCGTCTTCTCGGTGTCGTCTGCCGTTAAAAAAGAAGATCTCCCATTCAATTGAGCTATCTGGATAATAAATAATATAAGCTGGGGCAAACTTTCTGTGAAGAAATCCAGCTTCATTCCTCCATTCTTTATGGAAATGACCCTTACAACCCTTCCACTCTCTATAACTCACGAATATCTAGCCAAGCATTTTAGAATGTCCGGGGCCTGGCGACCCTCTTCGTCAAGTCTTTCCCAAAGGGCCCAGAATCCTTTTTTGCCGTCACCAAGAAGCTCTCCGTCTACATAGAAATGCTCCCATTCAATCGAGCCATCGAGATTATAGCAAATATAAGCAGGGCCGGAATATCTGTGATATAATCCATTAATTAAAAATGATTCCAGATGAACTGTATCACCTGGCCAATACTGAATGTAAGCTGGACCATCTTCTCGATGTAAGAAATGAAGCTCATTTCTACATTCTTTATGAACATAACCAGCCTTATCTTTCCACTCTCTATAACTCACGAATACCTCACTAAGCATTTTAGAATGTCCGGGTCTTGCCGCCCTTCTTCGTCAAGTCTTTCCCAAAGGGCCCAGAATCCTTTTTCTTCGTCGCCAAGATGTTTTCCTTTTATATAGAATGATTTCCACTCAATCGAGCCATCTCTATTATAGCTAATTTGAGCAGGGCCGGAATATCTGTGATTCTTTCCATTTAAATAAAATTCTTCCCACATAATCGTACCATCAGTATAATAGCAGATATACGCCGGACCATCTTCTCGATGTAAGAAATGAAGCTCATTTCTCCATTCTTTGCGGAGATAACCATTGCCATCTTTCCATTTCCGATAGCTCACGAATACCTCACAAAGCATTTTAGCGCATCGTTGATTATGAGCGAAAATATCATGTCGCAAATCACCGCGATATTTTGTCGTTGAGGCGGCAGGTGAAAAATATAAGCACCCGCGAAAAAACGTCAACGTCCAAGCTGAAAAAAATAGTTCCTGCCAAATATTTTAATTTGCAGGAACCATATTGCAGTATATTTTATTTTCTAATATTAGATTACACTATCTTATATTTAATAACTGGTGGACCGTACCGGAATCGAACCGGTCCTTCAGGCTTGCAAAGCCCACGTGCCCCCGACAACACTTACAGCCCATTTGCTTCTTACGTATTCTTCTAAAATTTCTTGCATCTTAATAGAGTTAGTTTCGAATCTTTTCGGATTACGGAAACAACATAGTGAGTGATTTGCTCTTTCCGAACTGAGCTATGATCCCGATATATTTTAAAATGGAGGAGTTGGTGGGATTCGAACCCACGGTCCCTTTCAGGACGACGGTTTTCAAGACCGTTGCCTTAAACCACTCGGCCACAACTCCGTTTATCTCATATTAATATTACTATTAGTATATTTTATTTTTATGAATATTTAAAAAATAAATCACAAATATTTTGCTAGATAGACTAGCAAGTTAGGCTTTTGACGACCCATTTCATCCAGCCTATCCCAAAGAGCCCAAAAGCCAGCTTTGTCATAACCTAGAAAAGCATTGTTATAATACCATGATTCGGATGTTTTATTTTTTTCTGCAGGACCATCTTCTCTGTGTTTCTTTCCAGAAACTCTCCATTCTTCGGAATATTTTTCATCCTCATAAATAATAATAACAGCCGGGCCAAAAAATCTGTGTGTTAGCTGAGTGAAAGAACCTCTTTCTTTATTTGCTAAGAAAGACTTAGAGTAACAAATCATTCTTTGTTTATTATTTACTTCTGAAAAAGTTACTATAGATCCATGCTCATCAATCATGTTATTATTCTCATCATATTCATCTTCAAGAATACTGTTCCAGTGAGAATATTCGTAAAAAACTTCGTCATCAAGAACAAGGTAACCTTTACCAGACTCATCCAAAAACTCTACAGATCTACCCTGCTTTGTCCGCGTAATCATTTTTTGCCTCACGGCTTATCTATTTGTTAGTTTTCTATACTAATATTAACATTTATATTGAGGTTTTTATGATAAAAAAATTATTGATTGTGGCAAATAAACTCGATCAGGTCGGCCTAACAAAAGAAGCTGATTATATCGATCGTATGATAAGCAAAATTTCTTACATGAAAGAGTCTCCTATGTGGGAGCCCAGACCGTCTGTCGATAAAGAGATGTTGGCTCTTCTTATAGAAGAAAGAATTAGGGACTTTTATGGGGAAGATTATATCGATGGATCTCTAGAAAAAATTATGTGGGTGTGCCAGGATTCTGGTTGCAATTGGGAATTTAGCTTTATGACAAAAAACCATAGTGATGGTGAGACATACAGGCATACTGATGGTGCATGGTTAGTTCCCCTTGAAATGGTGCCAGACGAGAGATTTATGATCAAAGATGAAGAAGGAAACGAATGGTGTCTTTACGCCGAATTTTAATATAAATTCGCGCGCAAACGCACGCGGGCAGATAAATAATAAGCACGGAAACCCCGGAGTCAATCGCCGGGGTTTTCTTTTTTTTAATATCAGCATTATATTTTTACAACTGGCCTATATAAATTTAATATCTTCTTCTGACAAAAAATATATATTTACCTCGCCATCAACTAGTGCCGTTACCCTAAAAATAAGATCTCTTCTCTGTGAATTTAAGTTAACACTATAGTTATGCGAAAATGCGTTTGCAGGTCCATAAGAAATGGTATCTGCGGATATTAAAAGATGCAACTTGTTGTCAAACTCTAGAGGCTCAGTCATGCCTATAAAATACAAAGATTTTGTTATATAAAAAAATCTACCTTTGTTTTCGTTTATTTTATTTACCAACCTGTAGTTTTCAACCATATATTTTATCCCGTTTATTTTTTTATTCTATTATATATCTCCGAAAAACCTTCTTCACCCTGCATAATCTTTTGGTCTTTCTTTAGCTCAGAGCCTTCTGGGGCCCACTTAATAATTATTGTTGCAGGAGCAGTTGGATTATACTCAATAACTGTTCCATTATCAAGTTTATGAGTACCCTTGGTAATGGATGCAAGTCTTATAAGATAATCGATGCGATCCGAGCAATGTCCGCCTGAAACAATAAATTTTTTTAATTCAAAAAGATTTTTTAACATTTTAAGTTTAGCCTCGACTTTAAAAATAAGACTTCTTGCTTTTATAAGGATTTTATTTTAAAAATAATATAAGAAGGACTCTGAATCGACTTACGGCTTATTGCCGGGATGCGGCCGTAAGTCGATTGTAAAAGCCTATGTTATTTTTTTTCGCTACTTGGTCTTGGCCCAATTTTATCTGGATCAAAATATGAATCCTCATTAAATATATCTGCTTCCATCTCGCTAAAATCCTCCATTGAGCTTGAGGGATACATGCTTCTTTCAAAGGATCTTTGCTTTATCATGTCAGCAACCCTTGTTTCTACGTCGCTAATAACATCCGAGACTTCATCAAAATCTCCGGGTTCGCCAGAATCTTGAAGTTGTTTAAATGCAGAAACAAAATTATTTAATGCCTCAAGAAAGCTCATTTCTTCTTCAGTCATATTTTCTTCGACAATCTGATCAGGATCAAGATAATCAAGTGAAGAGGTCATTGATTCATCATTACTTAGTTTTTTAATCACAAGATCAATATAATCAGCTTCTTTTGTCAAGCCAACCTGGTCCATCTTGTTTGCAACTGCCAATAATTCCTTTATCATAAAAACTCCTAAATTTATTTAGTAGGGCAAACCAAAAATCATTATTCGGCTTGATCATATAATGATAGAAATATTAATATATTGATGGTATTAACGAAAAAATGCCTGGGTTTTCGCCCAGGCATTTAATATTTGCTTTCTAGGATATATTTTTACTTCTTAGAAAATAGAGCTTTTGTGGCCCTATTCATAGCCGAGTTATCAGTTCCGTTAGTAATTATCGCGCTTTTGCTGACCTGAGTTGGCGCAATGTTCTTTGTGCCTGACGTACCAAGAGACTTGGTGCCAAGTGCCGCGGTAAGTGACTTTGTTCCCGGAGCAATGTTCTTTGTCGGGCTAATTCCACCTACGGGCGGGACAAGAGAAACAGATCTAAGCACAGTGTTAAGATTTTCCTGACCATACTGAGTTCCACCTCTGCGATCAGCATACTGTGTCTTGAACACATCCATCTTATTTACTCTTGCTGCAATAAATGCAAGCATTGTTTCTACAACAAGGTTTGCGCGAGCCATTTCAAGAAGAGAACCTTCTGGTAGAATTTCTGCCCAGCTTTTTCTCATATGAGCCACATCATTTGCATAATATGCATTTGAACTAGAGAAGATGGTTGCAATGTCTGTCTTAAGTCTGAGGCGACGAATAAGCTCGCTATTCGAAAACTCCTCTCCGATGAAGCTGGTTCCGGTCATTAACTCCCAAGATCTTGCAGAGAAGTTCTTCTTGATTCCCTCGTCCGTAACAACGAAGGTGAAAACTTGCTTAGATGCAGTCAGATCAACATACTTGTCAACATAATAAAGGAACGATTCCGGGGTCTCTACATAGTTTCCGCCGCCATTTGCGGAAGTTCTTACCGCTGTAAGATAGCTATCGAGAGTCTTGTCAGATCCAAATGGAGCGGTCAGCAACTTATCGCCATGCTCACCATCTCCAAACGAAGCAAACAGAATCTCTGTCTCTCCAGAGAGCATAAGGGATGCTTCTGCGTGAAGAAGCGGGAGAAACTTAAAGATCTCAGGAATCCACTCTCTCATGGATCCAGTAACATCAAGACCGATTAGAATCACGTTTTCCTTTGTGGAGGAAACATTCTTGATGGAAACATCGACATTTGGCGTAGTGTCAACCACTCTTGACTGGGTGGCGGCAGTTCCGCCATAATAAGGGTTTGCGTAAGTATTACTGCGAACAGCAGTTTTATTGATCTGCTGCGTAACAGGCTTGTTGTTGGAGTAACCGCCATAACCAGTGTTGTCATCATCATAATGACGGGAAGAACCGCCAGAATTAGAAGAAGAATAGTTATCGTTTCCGCCCCAACCGTAATGTCCACTCATTTTTAACTCCACGAGTATGCGAAGGCTTAATCGCCGCGCAGAAAAATATAATCACCGATAAAAAATTGTCAATGGGCGCGGTGAAAAATCTATACACCGCATCAAGATAGTATCAGGAAATCATCTATACTTTATAGCATCTTTTGTATTTGGTCCAAAGTTGCGACACCTTATGTTGTGCAACTCTTTTCTTAGATCATCAGCACGACCTCTTTTTTGAGGTTCTCTTATCATCATTCTGTTAATAAAGTTTTTAAGCTCCGGGTTCATGTCCCTTGGCAGGGTGCCCAACATTGGGTCGCCTCCGGCCAGAAATGACGCCACCTTAGCCGTCGAGTATATGTCCGACTCAGGTATAGGGGGGAACCCTGCTTCGAATTCAGGGGGCATATAGCCCGGCGTACCACCCTTTGCCTTTGTCTTAGCGTTTGCGTTCTGAACACCCATACCTAGATCAATTAAGTTGACCATATGATTGTTGATATCAACAATCATGTTGTCAGGTTTAATATCTGCATGAACCACTTTCATGTGGCCATGCATATAAGAAAAAATCGAGAAAATTCTATCTAGAATCCAGCAAATGTGTTCATCAGTTATGGGCTTTACTTTTGATAGAAGCGTTCCCTCGATGTACGAGAGAATCATTATCTGCCCGAACTCCTCAGTCTCATAATAGTCTATTAGGCTAGGCAGCCCAAAGTGTCTTGCTTGTTGCAAGAGCCTTGCTTCATCTCTAAAGAGAGAGATTGAAGGCTCTGCCGCTGTCTTTTCCTGCTTTACAACAACTTGGTATCCGAGAGAATTATGCTTTGCTAGAAATGTTCTTCCGAATGAACCTTCTCCAAGTTCTTTTTCTATTGTAAAATTTCCAATTTCCATTATAAGTCCCCCTAAACAGAACTTTATACGCCAGGAAAATCAACATATTCGGATAGCAGATTTACAATCTTTTGAATAGAAGAAGCATCCGGACTAAGAACAAGATGATTTCTCTTAAGATTGCTATAATCTACATGCTCCCTATGCTTTTCGTAGATATACTTATGATGCTCCGGCCTGGACTTTAGACGCTCCAATATAACATCATCTGAAGGATTAAGAACCATGAACTTAAATCCCTGAAACGGGGAATAAAAATCCATTGGCATAAACCATTCGTGAATAATGATGCCGTGATTACTCTTGTAAAAGGTTTGGTGAGCAAAACTATAATGCGGAAGCAGGTGATCGTCAATATCTGTCATAAGATTGGTTTCATCTTTTCTTGCCCGTCTTGCTTCATTGAAATCTTCATAGTTTCTTTTGCAAGAGAGCTTACTACAGCACCAGTCCAAATCTCTTATAATCGATGGGTAATCATAGGTGAAAAGATCTCTTGAAACCTGATCAACGCTAAAAGCCTTTACCGGGATGCTATGAATCTGCGGCGTCTTTGTTAGAAACTCGCTGTTTTTTAGCTGAGCAACAAAAGTGCTCTTGCCCGATGCGATTGGTCCAACCACACCGAATCTAATTGATTTGGTTATTGCCAGACAGCAGATATCCCACCACAGAGGCAGAAAGCCCCTTGGACTGTGCCTAAAATCAAAAATTGACCGGTCCATAAATGGATTTGCATTAAATATCTCGTCCTTGATCAAGGATGAAGATATATTTTTGTATTCATTCTTAGCTTCAATAAACTTATGCGTCCACCTCTGAGGGTAACCAACCTTCGCCATTGCGAGCATTTTGTTTTCAAACAGCACATCTTCACTATTTCTAATTCCCCTAAAAAACACATCCGGGGAATAATAAAACAACATTTCTTGTATAGAGAGGTCTGAAACAGAAACCTTTACGTTGGCGATACCCTTTAGAGACATTTCTACGAGATATTTTCTCGTATAAGAATCTAAAAGATATTTCTTTGAAGTGCTTGATGCAACCACAACATGAAGCAAGGTAACTTCTTCTGACGCCCTCTTAATTACGTCAATGTGACCAGGGTGAATTGGGTCAAAAGATCCTGTAAAAAGACCAATCATATTTGTTTTCCGCCTGAATAACGACAAAATCCGCGTAATCATTGATTACGCGGATTATTTGATTTAACTCAGAAAGTTTTGATCTTTTTTCCGAGGTTAATGCAAGCCTCACGATAGGACCTATGAACCCAATCGGATTCACGAGTATTCTGAATACGATCAAGAGTAAGGATGGCTGGAATCCCCTCTCTAGTAGACTGGCAGTAAAGTCTGCTTGACATAGCCCCGGTATCAACCGGCACAAAAGTTACATGAAGCCCATCGAAAGCAACCTTCTCCTTGAGAGGGTTTACTCCGCAAAAGTTCTTTGCGGCAGCAGGAATTCTTGCTTGGGAAAACCAACCAGGTACTTCCTCTTCAAGCTCTCTGGCTACAGCACTTTCGACAGTTTCGCCCTGCTCAATAGCACCGCCGATTGGCATAAGAAGATCGCTATAATCATTTCCCTCAATCTCATTCCAGAGATTAGGCAAAAGATGATCCTTGCGCTGTAGGAAGAAAACCACTTGGTTC
>Ga0209599_10000339_pt1 | contig 32270 bp, 31 predicted proteins | sample Shrwel_input2_FT_FD_187534 | JGI IMG/M metagenome (GOLD analysis project Ga0209599, IMG submission 187534) | Subsurface microbial communities from deep shales in Ohio, USA - Utica-3 well 1 S input2 FT (SPAdes) (version 2) ...
GAATTATTCAGGTCAATTTATTTGAAAGGAAACTTTTAAGGTCACTCTTTGTGCCTGATAAAAAATGGCGAAAACAAGAAGAACCTCAATTGAGGTTCTTCTTGTGATATTTGTGGGACAGCAGTGGCTTTTGGGCTCCCTTTTTTAATGCAATTACAATTTATCTTGATTCCAGATTAACCAAATGAACAACATGCTCCGTTGATTGTAAAGCAAGATCATGTAAAACATCTGGCTTGAGCTGTTTGATCTCATGCTTTGGCATCCATGAAATTACCTGAGCTTCAGTCACATCATCAAAATAACGAGCTTTCGTTTGAATACTGCCTTTATAAATATAAAGAAATTCATGAAAATGCCGCCCCACTACGGGATCATAGAAGAAATTTTCAACAATCGCAAAAAGCACAGGCGAATTAAAATACTCTCCTGTTTCTTCAAGCACTTCTCGCTGAATCCCCTCTAGAGTCGTTTCCGAAAACTTTAGTCTCCCTCCAACTAAAGAGATACTTCCATCTGGAAATGTAGAAACCAAAATCTGATCTTCATGCTCTATCCAAGCAGCTACACGAATATTAAGTTTTCCCTCTGCAATATCTAATGTTAAATCTTTCACTTATAACTCAATGGCTTCGTTTTAATCATTTATTCTATTATATTCTTTAAATTCCCTTTCGCCCTTTGCTCAAAATTCTGTTGGAAATATTCCGTTTGATACAGCGGTTCTGTCTGATAAAAATGCGCTAGGACCTCTTTTCTTTTAATTGAATAGACCTCTGAACCAACCCACGCATACTCTTTTTGAATCTGTTGTTCATATTCCTCAAAACGGTCTGGCGAAGCCGCTAGAATCGCTAAATCAATATCCAACAAAAATTGCAAATCTAGCTCATCAGTCGATGCATGCTTTTGCGTCGCGACAATCCATCGTTTTATTTTCCCAACGATATCTACAGGTAAATCTTGAACCAAATAGTGCTCAAATAATTCAGCACTTTTTAACTCATTATCTTTTGCTTGAGGATCATAAACCGCATCATGGAACCAGAGCGCCAATGCGACTGCATCTGCATCTGCATCTGCATCATTCAAATCATTCCGAATAGATTCGAACAAAACCAAACATTCATATAAATGCTGAACGGTATGATACGCCCGCTGCTTTTCACTATAGGCAATAATCAACTTGTTAAAAATTTTCTGCGGCTCAGAAAAATGATAATGCTGATGCAACTCAAACCATGATTTTTCTAATACGGTTAAATATTGCTGCATTGCCAATCCTCACTGGATTTCTTTATTAAGCCACTTTGCCAAAGATTCTGCGTCTTTACGCTCTAAAAAGAGTTGATATAAGGTACAGGAACCAAACTCATGTTTCAGTTCCTGTTGACGCATAGGATGATTACCAAATCTGAACCGTCGTGTGCCATCTCGATCTAAAGGCAATGCATAGACCCCATAACTGCGAGGCTCAGTCAAATGCCCTTTAATACTGACTTGATCAGACGAAATTGCATGTTTTAATAAATATTCTTTGGTTAACATCCCACCCTGCCTAAGGCATATTTAAGCTGCGTGCTGTTCATCTCGTTTAAAGACCAATTCTTTATTCGATGAACTTTCGGCATCAAAATAATACCCTTCACTATCAAATGCTTTTAATTGTTCAACTTGGCTTAATTTATTTTCAATCAAGTATCTTGCCATAAGCCCACGCGCTTTTTTCGCATAGAAACTAATGACTTTATATTTTCCGTTCTTCTGATCCAAGAATACAGGCTTAATAATTTCTGCCTGAATATTCTTTTCATTTACCGATTTATAATATTCGTCAGAGGCTAAATTTACCAATACTTTCGAATCAATTTCAGCTAAATCTTGGTTAATTTGATTGGTAATAATACTGCCCCAGAACTCATATAGATTATGACCACGCTTGTTTTTTAATTTTGTACCCATCTCCAAGCGATATGGCATCATCAAGTCTAACGGACGCAATAAACCATAAAGACCAGACAGCATACGTAAATGCTGTTGGGCAAAATCAATATCTTGGTCTTTTAAGTGATAAGCATCTAAACCCGTGTACACATCACCTTTAAATGCAAACAAAGCTTGACGTGCATTGGAAAAATCAAAATCTGCATTCCAGTCACGGAAACGCTCTACATTTAAATTTGCAATTTTTTCACTTACCGTCATCAATGAGGCGATTTCTGTCGCAGAAAGCTTGCGACAAACATCAATCAATTGTTGTGATTGCGCCAACAAACGTGGTTGGGTATGTGTATCTGTAGGAAGTGCTGTGGTGTAATCGAGTGTTTTAGCTGGAGAAATTAAAGCAAGCATAATCAATCAAAATAAATTTATCTTGGTGAAACTATAACAGTTGATAATTTTTAATGCCAATTCGTGTTCTCGTTCAGTTTTATCGGTAAAATAGTGGATTCTTCCATTATCCATTGCGTATCTTATGTCTGAGCAATTATTCATCCAAGGTCCTGTTGGTCAAATTGAAATGTTTGTCGATCAACCCCGAGGTGAAATCACAGGTTTTGCTGTTGTTTGCCACCCACATCCTTTACAAGGTGGAACACCTCATCATAAAGTCCCTGTCCTATTGGCTCAGATTTTTAATGAAATGGGATGTGTGGTTTATCGTCCTAGCTTCCGTGGTTTACAGGGTAGCAAAGGTACACATGATCAAGGTCATGGCGAAACTGATGATATTATGGCTGTGATTGAATATGCCCGTGCTAAACATGCAGGTTTAACTTTCTATGCAGGTGGTTTTAGTTTCGGTTCTCATGTGTTGGCAAAATGCCAAGCACAACTCAGTGATGAATTACGTCCAAAACAATTAGTGCTCTGCGGACTACCAACTGGCTCAGTAGTGGATTTACGTCATTATAAAACCCCTGCAATTGACGGCGATATTTTATTCGTACACGGCGAACAAGATGATATTACCCTGCTCTCAGATATGATTGCTTGGGCAAAACCACAAAAACATCCAATCACAATTCTGCCAGGTGCCAATCATTTCTTTACAGGTTATCTAAAACAGTTGCGTCAAATTATCACTCGTTTTTTAAAACTTTAGACTTAACAACAAATTACTAAGAAAAATATACGCCTTTTAAATCCAATGTCTGTTATATCAGTATAGATGTACAGGCATTTAGGTTCTTAAATAATGAAGTTAAATAAAAAACAGGGACTTTTTTTAAAGCAAACCATTGAATATTGGCAACAACAAGGCACGATTACGCCCGATGTTGCCAATGATTTAAATCAAAGTTTTTCGATTCGACCTTTTGATTGGGAACGATTGGCAAAATATTCATTCTGGATTTCAATGATTTGTGCCGTGATTGCGATTGCTGCAATTACCGTTGATAAATTCTTGATGGAATTGATTGAAAAAATCTTTATTGATTCCAAAATCATTCCTTGTTTGATTTTTGCTGTGGTTGCAGCAGCCTTTTATGGCTTTGCCTATCATCGACGCAAAACCAAACCGCTGCATCAATTTAGCAATGAAGCGATTATTTTTGCAGGCGTGCTCTCTACCGCAGCGTCTGTCGCCTATTTTGGCCAAGCCATTGATACTGGTAGTGGACATTTCTCTTTATTATTTCTGCTCTCCACCATTATTTATGCAGTACTTGCCTTCTGGTTCCCTTCTAAACTGATCTGGGTATTTGCCCTACTTTCGCTCGGTTCATGGTTTGGGGCGGAAACTGGCTATATGTCAGGTTGGGGTGCTTATTATCTGGGGATGAACTTCCCTTTACGCTTTGTCTTGTTTGGCGGTGTATTGATTGGCTTAAGTCTGCTGTTTAAACGTCATGTACATTTTAGAGACTTTGCACATTCAACCTATGTCATGGGCCTACTGTATCTATTTATTGCCTTATGGATTCTCTCAATCTTTGGCAATTATGGTGACTTAGGGAGTTGGTATAGCGTCAAGCAATATGAGCTGTTACATTGGGGCATACTATTCGCATTTATTGCCATCATCGCAATTGTCTATGGTTTAAAACATGATGATGCCACCTCACGTGGTTTTGGCATCACCTTCTTATTTATTAACCTCTACACCAAGTATTTTGAGTTCTTTTGGAATGGCATGCACAAAGCCATTTTCTTTATCTTGCTCGCTGCATCTTTCTGGTGGATTGGCCGACATGCCGAGAAACTTTGGAACTTAGAGTTTCTACCTAGCCAATCCCAAATAAAGAAGGATCATCCAGCTGAATGATTATTGAAAGTCACTCCAGCTCAAGCCAAATCGAGTCAAATACTTTTTGACTCGGTCGCTGTCATTGGTGGTATTACGTTGCTGGCGTGAAGCAGCAAATAGCTGGCGTCCAGCATCCGCCATCGACTTGGCATTTTCACAAACTTGAAGGACTCCACGCAGTTGAATCTGATCAAACTCATCAATCTCGCCTAACTGGGTTTGATCTAAATATTTGAGGAGAATATCGATATCTTTAGATTGGTTTTCTGTGATTTGAATCGACCACAGTTGCTTTAAACGCTGAATCTCTTTTTCCACCGTTTCTGAACGGATCAACTCACCACTGGATAATGTCGCTAACCGCGTCACACTGGCAGTTAAATCACGAAAATTGCCTTGCCAAGATGCTTCTTTAGACTTGGCAAATTTCAAATATGCATCAAGGGCATCACGTTGAAATCGTAATTGACGCTGATGATTTACAGCAAAACGTTGCAACTCAAATTCAATATTCGGGGCAATATCTTCTATTCGGTCTTTAAGGTTGGGTAAAAAGAAAGTCCATGTATTCAACCTCGCCCATAAATCTTCACGGAAACGACCTTCTTGTACCTCTGTTCTCAGGTCTTTATTTGTCCCTGCAATCAACTGAAAATCTGCCTGAACCTCTTTATCACTTCCAACTGGGAAAAAAGATTTATCTTCGAGCGCCTTGAGCAGCATCGCTTGTTCATCTAAACCAAGCTCCCCAATTTCATCCAGAAATAAAATACCTTGATCAGCACTTTTTAATAAGCCTGTTCTTGAAGCCGCTGCCCCTGTAAAAGCTCCTTTGATATGTCCAAATAAACTCGACATGGCACTATCACCACGCAGCGTCGCACAGTTCACATCAACAAAACGCCCACTTAAATGGAACTTATCTCTCTTTAATTGAAAAATTTGTTTGGCTAAATGCGATTTACCAACACCTGTCGCCCCCATAATCAAAATCGGCGCACTTGAACGTGTTGCTACCAACTCAACCTCGGTGATCAGTTGATTGAATTCATGGTTATAGGTTGAAATATTGGCTTTTAACTGTTGCCAGTTTTGTTGTTGCTCATCTTCAAAACGCTGCTTGAGAACATCGTAGCGAGATAAATCTAGATCAATAATACGATATTCACCTTCTGGTGTTTTCTGTTGATTTGGCGCACTTTGAATCAGCTTGGCAGGCAAATAATTGGCATCAACCAGTAGATACCAACAGATTTGTGCAACGTGTGTACCTGTGGTGATATGCAAAAGATAGTTGTTCTTTTCAGTATCAAAGGAATAACTTTTCACAAAGTCATATAGCGCACCATAAACCTCAGCAAAATCCCAAGGATCTCGGATACTCACTCGCTGACCCGACACGGTAGTCGATGGGGACACATCCTGCGCATCTTCAGCAATAAACTTGACTAAATTATGGTGTTGCCGATCATGCAATAGTACCAGTTCATCCACAATCAAATCTTCATGCATCAGAAGGCTCAAAGTCGGACGCCAGCGTTGCCATCGATCAGGACGCTTTCCCTGATCTAAAGTAGAACCAACAAAGCCAATTACGACGGTTTTTTTATTCATTTAAATCTATCATGTTGAATATTTAAAATAGCTTGATAATTCCCTGATTCAGGAAGAAAAGCCTTAAACTGATTATTTCCAATATCTATCCATAATCGCCCACATTGCGTACATTCATACATATCTGCAGAATATCGTATAAACCTATCTATAATCTGCTCAGAAAATATCTGTTTATTATTTAAAGAAGTATTAATCTTGTCGTCGACTCCATCATAAAAATAAAATAAATCAACATCAGTAATAAAAGAAGCTTTATATGGAATTTGATCCGTCTGATCAACAATCACATGACCACATATACATCCTAGTTTACTCATTTGAGGCTATGCCCTTAAATCATTTTATTGATCTTATGATCTTTACACATCATTTTCTATAAAATTTTATAGTTTCATATACAATGACCTTTTCATTAAATAATACCAACAAGATGCTTCATTTTACTTTTTTAGGTACATCTTCAGGTGTACCTACACTCGCACGTAACGTTTCTGCGCTAGCAATCCGTAATAGCAAAAATAAAGATTGGATATTAGTTGATGCAGGTGAAGGCACGCAGCATCGGATTCAACAGACTAAACTTTCATTACAGAACTTAATTGCGATCTGCATTACCCATGTTCACGGTGATCACTGTTATGGATTAGTTGGTTTATTGGCCAGTGCAGGTATGAATGCCCGAACAACTGCATTAACCATTATCGCACCCAAAGAAATTCAACAATGGATTGAAGTTACGGCACAGCTGACCGATCTGCATTTGCCCTACCTGCTTAATTTTATTGATGTGAATGAAGCCACTCAAATACTACAGATAACAGATGAACTTTCGATACAAGCCCATCAACTCAGTCATCGTGTACCCAGTTTTGCATTTAGTATTATTGCGCAACACATCCACAAGAAATTAGATACTCAGGCTTTAATTCAACTCGGTGTACCTAAAGGTAAAGCTTGGGGTGATTTACAACAAGGCTTGGACATCGAATTTAACGGAGAAAATTTGAAAGCGGCTGATTTTATTCAAACCCAAACGCAACGTGTACATGCGATTGTCGGTGGAGATAATGATCGTCCTAAGTTATTGGCACAAGCTTGCCAAGATGCTCAACTCTTAATTCATGAAAGCACTTACACCCAAGTCATTTTAGATAAAGTGGGTTCAGGCCCCATGCATAGTTCAGCAAAGATGGTTGCAGAATTTGCTCAACAACAAAGTCTAAGCAATCTAATCCTGACGCATTTTAGCCCGCGGCATCAGGATCAAATTGGACAAAGAGCAATGCAGATGAAGTCCACCAATATTATCAAGGCAACTTTTATTTAGCTGATGATTTCGATCAATTTAGCTTAGATATGACAGGTCAACTTACAAAAAATGATAAATCTTAATAGATCACCCTATATTTGATCTATCAATAACATCTCAGGATTGATTATATATTTTAAGATACTTAAATATCATTTTAGATATAAAAATATCAAGAAAATAATCTACAAACATGCTTTTAAAAATATTTAAAAAATTATTTTTATTAATTATCAAATATTTATATACAGTTTAAATTCAATTTTAAAAAGTTGGCATAGTCGCTGCAATAGTATAAGTACACAACATCACTGGGATATTGTGAATATCACCTGCCTGCAAACGCTTGGCAGGCAGGCTTTGAAAGGAAAATGAAAATGTCTGTCGTTGAACAAATCAACCAACAAGCTCAATTTGAACAAGAACAACAAAAACGTACTTATCAAGTTCTACAGAATGAAAAAGGCATGCCTGTAAAAATGTGGACCAATGGCGTAATTGTTGATGACAACTCAAAACAGCAGTTATTACAAACGGCTCAAATGCCTTTTATTTATAAATGGATGGCTGTGATGCCAGACGTTCACTTTGGTTTAGGTGCAACGATTGGAAGCGTAATTCCAACCAAAGGTGCGATTATCCCTGCTGCTGTCGGTGTTGATATTGGATGTGGAATGATGGCGACGCGTACCAGCTTAACCGCCTCTGATTTACCAGATAACCTATATGCTTTACGAACCGAACTTGAACGCTTGATTCCACATGGAATGACCAAACGAGGACGAGATAAAGGTTCTTGGGAAACACCACCTGAAATGGTGGATCAAGCTTGGGCAGGTTTAGTTGCAGATTTTGAATTAATTTGTGCTAAGCACCCGCGCCTAAAAAATACCAATAACCGCAAACAATTAGGAACTTTAGGTACAGGAAATCACTTTGTCGAGATCTGTTTGGATGAACACGACCATGTTTGGATTATGTTGCACTCAGGCTCTCGAGGTGTAGGTAATGCAATCGGTAACCATTTTATCGAACTTGCACGCAAAGATATGCAGAAGCACTTTATTAACTTACCCAATAAAGATTTGGCGTATTTAGTTGAAGGAACTGAGCATTTTGATGATTACTGGTTTGCTGTGGGTTGGGTACAACGCTTTGCCATGAAAAACCGTGAAATCATGATGCAGTCTGCGATTAAGGCCTTGGCAACGATTATTCCAAAACCATTTAATGCAAAATTGGAAGCAGTAAACTGCCACCACAACTATGTGGAAAAGGAAGAACATTACGGCGAAGAAGTGATGGTGACACGTAAAGGTGCTGTAAGTGCCAAACTTGGACAATATGGAATCATCCCTGGTTCTATGGGTGCCAAGTCCTTTATTGTGCGTGGGCTTGGAAATCAGGAATCTTTTTGTTCATGTTCGCATGGTGCAGGTCGTGTGATGAGCCGTGCGGAAGCCAAGAGACGCTTTACGGTTGAAGATCAGATTGCGCAGACTGAAGGTGTGGAATGCCGTAAAGATGAAGCCGTAATTGATGAAATTCCCTCGGCTTATAAACCAATTGAGGATGTGATGAAAGCACAGCAGGATTTGGTTGAAGTGGTTTATACATTAAGACAAGTGGTGTGTGTTAAAGGGTAATTTTCATTAATCACCCCCATTAATATTTTTGGAGAAAAAAATGATTGATTTTCATAGTGCTATAATCCACCCTCCTCATCCAAACTCAGCAGCATGGTACATACAGTACTATTCAGCTTTCAACCTATCTCAAATTACGAATAATGTTTTATTCATGTATCTTCATACATTTTGTGAAAACAGTTTTATCAATCAAAAGGGTCATTATGAAAAAATTGAAAGAATGGATATCTTCCATAATGAAATTTCAGATGCAATTGATGAGGCAATGACAGAAATGCAGGCCAGAATACAATCGCATCTACATATAATGTTGTGTGGTGGTATTCAGCTTAAAAATATACCGACACAATACCAGATTGATAAAGATACTTTACTAAGTTCAGTTAATACTAATAATTGGTATGAACTATTAAAAGGTTTCTTAAATGTATGGGAGTTTTTATTTTTATTTTCAATCACCGAAACAGCTTTAAAAAAAGCATTAGGGACAGACCTAGCTGCATTCAAACTAATTGATGAGATTAACTTCAAATATGTTAATTTCTTTCAAAATAGAAAATACACTTACTCATTTGAAATGACAAATAGTTTATGGAAATTGTATACAAAATTAAGAAATGTTTATGCACATAAACATGGATTTTTTGATGAAGAGGATCTAATTAAAATAAAAAAAGATAGAAAGATTTTTTTGAAAATATATAACGGTGAAATAGGTCTTTTGGAAAAAACTTTTTTTAGTTTAGAAAAAAAAGATTTCTTTAAGACGAAAAATTATACAAAAAGTAAGTTTTGCTTAATAACAGATACGGAGTTAAATATCTTCAAGTTTTGCACTAGTAACTTGCTCTATCAATTAAGTTTAGCTAACCAAGAAGCAAACTAAATATGAAACTCGCAGAAGCACTTTTACTGCGAAGCGATCAACAAAAAAAGCTCGCTTCACTAAAACAGCGGATCAACGCCAATGTATTGGTACAAGACGGCGATGAGCCCAGTGAAGATCCAAATGAACTGATCAAACAAGTATTTGCTTTAACCCAAGAAAGCAATCAATTTATTTGTCGTATTCATTTGACCAATGCACAAGCAAAATTAGAGGATGGCAAAATCCTGCTGTCCCTATTAAGCTTACGTGATAGTTATGCTGAACAACATAAGATTCTCATTGATGCGATTGCCAATACCCATCGTGAACCTGATCGTTATAGTTCACACGAGATCAAATGGCAGAAGGTTATCCCTGTCTCTAGCTTGCAAAAACAAGCCGATGATATCAGCGCGAAATTAGGTGATTTAAATATCAAAATTCAGGCTGCTAATTGGCAAATTGATTTAGTCGAATAAACAACAGATTTTGTGAATTTAGTTCACAAGCACAGTTTGAACATACTGGGCGAGTACAAGATCCCGCTTTACTCCGATCTGAGGGATTGAAAATAATTCAGGCGGCTATGGCAGCATGTGAGCCGTGCATCAATCTTCACTGATTAGGCTCAGCACCATGGACCTAGTAAACCTTTGCCAACAGCAAAGTCACGCGTTACTTCGCATTACCATGTACTGACAGTATGTTCATTTAATTAGAAAATAAGGAAAATAGACGTGAATAAAGCATTGGCAAATATGCCAGCAACCATCCAGATTGATGGTTCACAAGGTGAAGGTGGTGGACAAATTTTAAGAACCGCCCTTGCCCTTTCGATGATTACAGGTCAAGCATTTGAATTAATCAACATTCGTGCTGGGCGTAAAAAACCAGGCTTAATGCGTCAGCATTTGGTCTGTGTACAGGCATCTCAACACATCAGCCAAGCGTATGTGGAAGGTGCTGAGCTTCATAGCCAGCGTTTGTACTTCGCACCACAGCATGTACAAAGTGGAAAATACCAATTCCAGATTGGTTCGGCAGGAAGTACAACACTGGTTTTGCAAACCCTATTGCCTGCTTTGTTATTGCAAAATGAAGCCAGTGAACTCACCATCACAGGCGGTACTCATAATCCGCTTGCACCGACAGCTGATTTTATTGAGCATTGCTTTTTGCCTACACTCACAAAGATCGGAATAGAAACCGAATTTAAGTTAAATAAAGCAGGCTTCTTCCCGATTGGTGCAGGTGAAATTCAAATCAAGATTCAGCCATGGCTACATCGAAATAAGTTAAATCTATTAGATCGTGGCGCTTTACAAACTACTGAGGCTTTTGCAGCGGTATTGAATCTTTCAGAAGAAGCACAAATCGCACAGCGGGAATTAGCAACTTTAAATAAAAGACTGAAACTAGATACGCAACAGCAGTTCCATTTAAATGGAATTAGCCAAGGCAATACGGCGTATGTCAAAGTTGAACATCAACATCACACTCAGCTATTTACTGCTTTAGGTGAAATACGTAAAAGTGCAGAACAAATTGCAAACAGTTTAGCTGAGGACGTCAAATATTATCTAAACTCAAAAGCAGCCGTTGATGAGTATTTAGCAGATCAGCTCTTGTTACCTTTGGCATTGGGTCAAGGCGGTCGTTTTACGGCTCAATGCATCAGTGAACATACTCGCACCCAAGCAGCAATGATTGAAAAATTTATTGATTGCAAAATTGAATTTATTGAAGTAGACAAAAATCTGTTTCAGGTCATTGTCAAAGTTTAAGAAGCTCATGAATGAGCTTCTTTTCTATGAAATTTATCTTACAGATTCCAAAGCCGTGACCAATAATTTCCAGCATTTCTCTACCGTATCTACTTTAACTCTTTCACCTGGCGCATGCGCCCCTTGAATATCAGGGCCAAACGATACCATCTGTAAATTCGGATAATGTTCAGCGATAATGCCACACTCCAAACCAGCATGAATCACTTTCAAGTTTGGCTCAATCTTAAATGCAGACTGATAAGCTTGTTGTAAACATTTCAATGCAGCCGAATCTGGATTTGGTGTCCAGCCCGACACTAACGGCGTTAATTCGGATTGAATCTGGAAATTGGCAAAGTGTTGTTGAATGTTTTGTGCAAATGTCACTGCTTCTTGGTTCACCATCGAACGAACCATAATCAAAGTTTTGGCTTCATCTTTAGTGATTTTAACCACACCGATATTATTCGAGGTCTCAACCACATCAGGTAAAGCAGTACTCCACTGTGCAATACCATAAGGACACGTTGCCAATGCCTGTAACCAAGCCTGTTGCTGCTGTAAAGTAATAACTTCATTTATCTGATTGGCATTTTTTTGTATGGTAATGTGCAGTTGATCATCAATACCCTTTAGCTTTTGCAGCCATTCCTCTTGTGTTGCTGCAACTGCTTTTTCTAGATCGGCCAATTGATCTATTTTAATTGCAATGGTTGCCACACCTTCGCGTGGGATAGCATTTCGAGCCGATCCACCGACAAACTCAACCACTCGACCATTGGATTGTGCTAAATAGTCATTCAGGAAATTGGCTAAAATCAAATTGGCATTACCACGGCCTAAATGAATATCAACCCCAGAGTGACCGCCCTTTAAACCTGATACCAGTAAATCTACATAAATTAAATTTGCTGGTGCTGTTTCATATTCAAGTGGCTGTCCCACTTCTAGGTCAATACTGCCTGCGCAACCAAGATACAGCTCACCCCATTCTTCGGTATCAATATTGAAAAGCCATTGCCCAGTTAAAATGCCTGACTCAAGCAAACGAGCACCACTCATTCCCGCTTCTTCATCAATGGTTAGAAGAACTTCAATCGGCCCATGTGCAATATCATTTGATTCTAATACCGCCAGTGCAAGTGCAACGCCAATCCCATTATCTGCACCTAATGTGGTGTTTTCAGCAATCAGCCAGCCATCTTTTAATACAGGTTGAATGGGATCTTTAAAGAAATCATGTTGAGTACCACGATTTGCCTGAGTCACCATATCTAAGTGTCCCTGCAAAATCACACCTGCAACTTGCTCTTTACCTACTATAGCAGCTTTTCGAATAATTAAATTACCAATGTCATCGACATAAGTTTCCAAGTTGCGCTGTTCTGCCCAATCTTTTAGATGTTGTCTGAGTTGTTGTTCATGCTTGGATGGTCGAGGAATCGTACATAAGGTCTCAAAATGTTGCCAAACTGCTTGGGGTGATAATTTAGAAAAATCGACCTGTATCATGCACCTATGCTCTCAAATAAAGTGTTTAAACAAATATACGCCTAAACAGCGATGCTTAAATCACTTTATTTAAGGTTTTATTCTCAAAATTGACTTAGCTTTTCCACACGAACTGAGAAAAACTATGTTCTGCTTTCAAGCTGTTTTCAACAGCCTGAGCCAATTGACGAATAATACTTTGTGTTTCTATACGCTCAAACCAAGCTTGTTCTTGCTGCGGATTAGCTGAAATTTGACACAAGATATGTCCTTCTGCACCTTGCTGAGAACATAAAATAGAGAGAGGCAAATGATGGTTATCTATACGCACTTCAATTTTTTCATGCTCATGACGAATATGCTCTGCATCAAAACCATATTGTTCTAATTGCTTATACAATAAAGCTGCTACATACTCTTGAGTAATGTAACATTCATTTGGTGGATGATCGATCAATCCATGTTTTGGGCAATCTGCTATGAATTGCAACGTTCTCATGGTATTCCCTCTATTTTTATGTTTTTTAACTCTGGATCACAGAGTAAAGCCTACTGCAGCGGTATGAATTATTATATATACAATTGTCTTTAATTGATTAGCCGATTGTCTTACTTCTCGTTCAAATTTTAGAAATTTCGACCTGATTAGATATGTACATATACAAACTTAACATTTTTATTATTTAAGCGTTTTATCATTCTCTTTAGTCAATTATTTTTCTTGATATAATTATAAGTAAAGCAGCATTTAACTTATTAATAAAGCTAAACACTGCCTTTTCAAATCAACTTATGGATTCACAATCTTTAAATCCAAACCAGCAGCATTTGCCAATTCAGTAAAAGTTGGGAAACTTGTCGCCACAGTTTCTGTACCATGAATGGTGATGTTACCTGAAGTACGTAAACCAGCCATACTAAAACTCATGGCAATACGATGGTCATGGTGTGACTCAATTTCACCACCATTAAAGATTGCAGACCAATCACCAGACTTACCTTTACCCTCAATGATGATTCCATCTTCAGTGGGTGTACAGTCGATACCCATAATTTTCAAACCATCTGCCATCACTTGAATACGGTCAGATTCTTTGACACGTAATTCAGCAGCACCCGTTAAAACGGTTTGACCTTCAGCACAAGCAGCAGCAATGAACAATGCTGGGAACTCATCAATCGCTAAAGGTACTTGATCTTCAGGCATATGAATACCTTTAAGTGTACGAGAACCTTTGATATGAATATCAGCAATCGGCTCACCGCCAGCAATACGCTCATTTTCAACCGTAAGATCAGCACCCATCTGCTTCAGTATTTCGATCACACCTGTGCGTGTTGGATTGATTCCAACAGCTTCAAGAACTACATCAGCACCTTCTGTGATTGCGGCACCCACCATAAAGAATGCAGCAGATGAAATATCAGAAGGCACTTGAATATCAGTACCAACTAATTTGCCGCCACCCACAAGTGAGATTTTATTGCCTTCAGTTTTCACTTCATAACCAAAAGCACGTAACATACGCTCGGTGTGATCACGCGTTGGTTCAGGTTCTGTCACAGATGTTTCACCTTCAGCCCATAAACCCGCCAACAAGATACCTGACTTCACTTGCGCAGACGCCATTGGTAAATCATATTCAATCCCTTTAAGGGCTTGACTACCTGTAATACTCACTGGCGGAGTACCTTTCTCACCTGTAGTTTGGATTTGTGCACCCATCAAACGTAATGGCTTAGCGATACGCTCCATTGGACGTTTAGAAAGCGATGCATCACCAGTCATCACTGAATCAAATTTTTGTGCAGACAACATGCCAGACAGCAAACGCATACTGGTCCCTGAGTTCCCCATATACAAAGCACTTGCTGGTGCTTTTAAGCCTTTCATGCCCACGCCATGAATAGTGACTTCACCATTCTTAGGTCCTTCGATGCTCACACCCATATCACGGAAAGCCTGCAAAGTTGCGAGTGCATCTTCACCTTCCAAAAAGCCTGTCACATGGGTTGTGCCTTCTGCAATCGCACCAAACATGATTGAGCGATGTGACACAGACTTATCACCTGGTACGGTGAATTTACCTGTAAATGTTTTCTTTCCGGGCAAAATGGTAAATTGCTGTGTCACCTTGTTTTTCTCCATCAAAGGTTTTTTGGCTAACATATGATTAAAATGTTGGCGTGCGGCTTGCGCGTGTCCAAGTAGGCCCATCAACGCTTGCGATTCTTCCTGTTCAATCAATTTTTTTAAGACTGATAATTGCTGTTCAAAGCCATCAACAGCATTCAAAATTGCGGTTTTATTGGCAAAGAAAATATCATGCCACATCTGCGGATCGCTCGCTGCAATCCGCGAGAAGTCTCGAAAACCACCCGCAGCATAGCGAAAAATATCTAAATTATCTTCACGATTTGCCAGTTGCTCAACTAGATTGAATGCCATCAAATGCGGTAAATGACTGGTATGTGCCAACACTTCATCGTGTTTAGTGACATCCATACAAATCACTTCGGCTTTTGCCGCAGACCAAAGCTGAATCAGTTTTTCAACTGCCCACTCCGCACTGGTCGGAAGTGGCGTCAAAATCACTTTATGATTAACGAATAGATCTACTTTACCTGCATGTACACCAGTATGCTCAGCGCCTGCAATCGGATGTCCTGGCACGAAACCGACAGGTAGATCTTCACCAAATACCGCCTTAGCTGCTTCCACAACATTGCCTTTGGTGCTGCCCACATCGGTAATAATGACATTGTCTGCAAGATAAGGTTTAATCTGTTCAAGTACTTTTTGCGTTGCACGAACGGGTAAGGCTAAAACAATTAAATCTGCATCCTGAACTGCTTCTTCAGGCGTTGCATAACCGTGTTGAATAAGACCGAGTGCCTTGGCATCTTCTAATGTTTTTTTCGAGCGTGTTGAAGCCACAATTTGAGATGCAAGTTGTTCTGCCACAATCACACGAGCGAGACTCGATCCAATCAGTCCAAGCCCAATAAATGCAACTTTCTTAAATAATGGTTGAGACATAAAACATATTTGCCTAATGAGACGACATTGATATGGATAAATACCGAAGTCATCTATCCATATGATAAAACCGAATTATAAAACAGCGATTGGATATGAGCCGAGTACACGTAATTCCTTGACCATTGGACGGATTTCTTCCAATGCAGCCGCAACATTTTCCTGACCGATATGTCCTTCTAAATCGATAAAGAACACATAAGCCCATTTTTCAGGTAATGCTGGACGCGTTTCAATACTGGTCAAACTGATTTGATGCTTGGCAAACGGTGCAAGAATTTCCAATAAAGCACCTGCACGATCATGTGCAGAGATCAATAAAGATGTTTTATCATTACCACTTTGAGGAATCTTCTCACGACCTATCACTAGGAAACGAGTGGTATTTTCAGGGTTATCTTCGATATTGCTATGTAAAATCTCAAGGTTATACATGCTTGCCGCAATATCAGATGCAATTGCAGCAGAATGCCATTCGTTACGAATACGACGTGCAGCTTCTGCATTTGAGTTCAGTGCAACACGCTCAACCCCTGGATAGTGTGCATCTAACCATTTACGGCATTGTGCCAAGGTTTGCTGATGTGCATAAATCTGCTTAATGCTGTCTTTACGGGTATTTTCAGATACTAGGAATTGATGATGGATACGCAGTTCAACTTCACCAATCACATTCACTGTCGATGATTTAAAGCAATCTAAGGTATGGTTGACAATCCCTTCTGATGAGTTCTCTACTGGAACAACGCCGTAATGTGCGCTGCTCGCTTCAACTTCACGGAATACTTCATCAATTGTTGGTAATGGACGTACAACGGCATCTTTACCAAAATGCTTCAATACAGCCGAATGAGTATAAGTCCCTTCAGGCCCTAAGAATGCAATGCTTTGTGGTGCTTCAAGTGCTAGGCACGCGGACATGATTTCACGGAACAATCGAGCCATAGTCGCATCAGACAAAGGTCCTTGATTACGCTCCATCACTTTACGTAATACTTGAGCTTCACGTTCAGGACGATAAAACAATGGATTGTCTTCAGCTGCAAACTTAGCCTTCGCTACAGCTTCAGCTAAAGAAGCTCGACGGTTTAATAATTCTTGAATTTGTTGATCAACACTATCAATATCATCGCGAATTTGTTCTAAATTAAGTGAAGTCGATGTGTTTTGTCCATCGTTTACCATTGAATGCAGCCTCAGCAAAATCATCTATAAGAATGGATTACAATTCATCTGTGAATTGATTATCAGAGCTAGTATAACAACACTTTAAGCTATTAAACACGCTGAGTTTTAACTCTTTTTATCAATAAACTTTATTGATAATGATTTTCATTATATATTACTTAAGGAATTTAAAGTTTGTGAATAAATTATGCTTAAACAATTTAGTATTTTGACTTTTTCATTACTCATCACTACACAAACCGTATTTGCACAACAAGAAAATATAACTAAAGATCATGCTCCTCTACAGGAGCAGAACAATACTAAGCAAAGTTTTGTATTGAAATCTAAATATACCAAACATAATTATTTAATTCAGACCTTTGTTCCAGTTGGCGAAGTTCCAAGTCAAAGTTTTCCAATTCTCTATATATTGGATGGCAACGCCGCATTTGATAGTGCTGCCAATATTGCTAAGTCAGTAGGTGGCGGTGCCAATCGCTTAGGTCTAAGTCCTGTCGCAATTGTTGCGATTGGCTACCCTCAGCAAAACAGTTTTGATGTAGAAAAACGTGCTTTTGATTACAGCCCCAAAACTTCTGCTGAGTTTCAGAAACAAGCCAAATATCAACATGGTGGTGCCAATCAATTCATTCAATTTATTGAAAAAGAACTCAAACCTGTCATTCACACGAAAATTAAAGTCAATCCGCAACAACAAAGTTTATTTGGACATTCCTTTGGTGGGCTATTTGTTTTGCATACTTTTTTTAATCAACCCCAAACATTCCAACGCTATATTGCTGCTAGCCCTTCGCTCTGGTTTGATAACTATGCTTTATTAGATCAAGAAAGAAACTGGTTAAATAAGAAAAATTCCAACAAACACGATTTAATGTTGATGACGACAGTTGGAACTCATGAGCAACGTAAAAGTGATATCGATGTAACTGAATCAACTCAAAAACAATTTGATTTTTATCAAAACCTAAATAAACAACGCTCTGATCAATTTTTATTTTGGAATTTCAAACATCCAGCTGAACAACATCTTACCAATATGTATGCGAGCCTACCTAAAGCGATCATGTTAGCAGGATGCCACACTCAAAATTGTTCAGCTTTATTTGATGAATTGACTCCATAATATTTGAACATTTGTTCTTGAATATTGAGTTATGATGAAATCGAATGAAATAAGAATAGTAACTTAAAATGAATACAATCTTATCGATTACAATACTTGGTTTAAGCAGCATCATTTTGACTGGCTGCATTGGTTGCTACAATCCAACAGGTTGTAGCCGTGATACTTCCCCGTATTACATTACCCAAACAACCACGCAAGTCCGTGGTATTACGCTTCCACCTCAAAGTAAAATAAAATACAAGTCTCAAAATTCTTTTCAAAAAGAAAAACAAATGAAAGCTCTTAAGGAAAAAGATATTACAGATATTCAATTGGCGCCTGATACAGCAATACTTTGGGGCGATATGCCCTCTTATATGTTTATTAAATTTTTTAATTCAGAAATGAGGGGATTTTCAGTTTATCCAGCAGAAAAATTTACACCGACAAGTCAAAATGAATTTATTAAACTATGGCAAAGTTGCGCAAGTGATCTAGATATCACTTTAAAAAACCCAAATGACTGGTCGTTTAATCCTGAAAATATGGAAATTCGAGGTTGTGGTGTAAATATTCAAAAAAGAAGCCAATATAATGAACATTGGCCGAATCAGGATCAAGCAGATGAATTTTTAATAAAAATAAATCAAGCATTACAAAAATTACCGAAACAACAAAGCTATCCTGTTATTTACAACCCCAATAAATAATTTTATTGAGAAGATTTCAGCTTACTCGAAAGTAAGCTGAAAATTCTTTTTTAAGCTTTACCAATCAATCCACGAGCCACGATTTCTTTCATGATCTCATTTGTACCACCGTAAATACGTTGAATACGTGCATCAACAAAGAAGCGTGAAATAGGATATTCAGTCATATAACCGTAACCACCAAATAATTGAAGCAAGTTATCTGCCACTTTCATTTGCATATCAGTACTGAAGCTCTTCAATGCCGCTGCTGTTTCCACATCCAATTTACCTTCATTATATAAGGCAACATTTTGGTTATAGAAAGCTGCTGTTGCTAACTCATCAATCTTTGCTTGAGCCAATACAAAACGCGTGTTCTGGAAATTCCCAATCGCTTGACCAAAAGCTTGGCGCTCTTTTACATATTGAGTTGCAATATCAATCGCACCGCGAATGGCACCTAAAGCTGTAGAAGCAATTGCTGTACGTTCGCGAGGTAATTCTTGCATTAAATAAGCAAAACCTTGACCCGCGCTACCTAACAATTGATCTTTCGGCACTTTGACATTATCAAAGAACAATTCAGAAGTATCCTGTGAATGTAAACCAATTTTGTCGAGATTAGTTCCCTTTTTAAAGCCGTCCAAATGTGTATCCACCAGCATTAAGGAAACGCCTTTAGCCCGAGCTTGAGGATCAGTTTTCACGGCTAGAACCACAACATCTGCATGTTGACCATTTGAAATAAAGGTTTTAGAGCCATTTAATACATAATGATCGTCTTGAAGAATGGCACTGGTGCGCATCGCTTGTAAGTCTGAACCTGCGCCTGGTTCAGTCATACCAATTGCACCTACAGCTTCACCAGATACCATTTTTGGTAACCAATGCTGTTTTTGTTGTTCTGTACCAATATGCTGAATATAAGGTGCAGCAATTTCAGAATGACAAGAAATTGCAGTTGATAAAGCTCCATACCCTGCACGCGCTGATTCTTCTACCAACATCAATGAATAATGAGTAGGAACACCATAGCCACCATACTCTTCAGGCACATCCACACACAGGAAGCCATTTTCACCTAGCGCTGTCCAAACTGAGCGTGGCATGATTCCTTCACGTTCCCATTGGTCATAATGCGGTGCGACCTGCTCACTCATAAAACGTTTAAAGTTATCACGGAAGAGTTCCAAATCTGCATCATAAGCTAACATCTTTATTTCCTTTCGCTTTCATTTTTCTTAAAAATTGTTCCGAAGCCATGCTAATGATTTTTAGACATAATGTCATGTTCCGTTTACATCATTTCACTAGACTGATTCGGTCAATATTTTATTTTCAACTCATCGCTGAGCATAAACATTTGTTTAATCTATAGACATCTCTAGTTATTTTTTACGTGCAATCAGCTTCTTTTATGTCATATTAATTCTATTCTTAGCGATGATTTATAAACCACGATGAATACTAAACGAAATATCTACCAAACTGCTGAACATCCATTTGCCCAATATGTTCGTATTTTAGGTAAAGGTAAAACAGGTTCTCGATCGCTAAGTTATGAAGAAGCTTATCAAGCTTTTAGTATGATCTTAAAAAATGAAGTACTAGACGTACAACTTGGTGCTTTTTTGATGCTACTACGCGTTAAAGAAGAGTCTGTAGATGAACTTGCAGGTTTTGTACAAGCAACCCGTGATCAAGTAAAATTTCAACCGCTTGAAATCGACTTAGATTGGTCGTCTTATGCAGGTAAACGTAAACATTATCCATGGTTTTTATTGGCTGCTCTGACTTTAGCGCATCATGGTTACAAGATTGTGATGCATGGTGCTTCTGGTCACACGATTAACCGCGTCTACACAGAACAAGTTTTACAATACTTAGGCTATTCTATCTGCCACAACGAACAAGATGTTCGTGAACAACTTCAACAACACAACTTTGCTTATCTGCCACTTGAAGCAATCTCACCAATTCTAAGTGATTTGATTTCACTACGAAATGTAATGGGACTACGCTCTCCGATTCATACATTAGCGCGTTTAATTAATCCATTTAATGCTAAAGCGACATTGCAAGCGATTTTCCACCCTGCTTATCGTACTTCACACCAGCAAACAGCCTTCCGTTTAGGCTATCAAAACAGTGCCGTGATTAAAGGTGAAGGTGGTGAATTTGAACGTAATCCTGATGCAAAGACTTTAATTTGTGGAATTAAAAATGGCGAATTGTACGAATATGAATTGCCCAAATTAACACCTGACCGCAGCCCGATTGAAGAAGAACTCGACCTTGCTGTATTCAAAGCTGTTTGGTTGGGTGAACAATCTCACGAATATGGCGAAATGGCAGTAATTGAAACCATGGGAATCGCTTTGTATACCATGGGTACTGTGAATAGTTATGATGAAGCAATGATTAAAGCGAAAGAGCTTTGGAATACTCGTATCAAATAGTAGCGCATACAGCATTGTAAAATTGTTTTTACTATGAATAGTTATTTGATGAGATGTTTCCCAACATTTTATTTTAATCATAAAAAGGCCCAGTCATTACTGGGCTTTAAATTTATACAAACCGAATCGGCTTAAATTCAGGCTCATTTTTGTGATGATCGTCATCACACTCTTCACCTTCTTCTTTCGTACCACGATCGATATAACCGCTACGCTGTTCTTTCGGTAAATTTTCCATTTCCCACGCATACACAGCCTGCATACAAGTTTCACGTTGCTCTTTGGTCAATGCAATACCATTTGGCCATTTACCAATTTCAACAGCAGTTTTCAGGCGCTCAACAATCTCAGGATTTAAAATAGCGAGCATTTGTTCAATATTCATGAGTCATCCTGTTGAAAAGATTCAAAATCTTGATTCCAGCCTAGTTTAGTACGGCAAGCCATATAAAAATCATAACCAGGTGGATGTAATAAGCTTAGTTTAAATGGATGCTTCCGAATATGCACGGTATCACCCACATTTAATGCAACACTGTGTTGCCCATCTGCACTGACCATTGGTAGCACACGATTTTCTCTAATCGTAATCTTAACTTCACTATGACCACCAACAACAATCGGTCTTGAAGAAAGTGTATGAGGATGCATTGGAACTAAAGCAATTGCATCCATGCTTGGATGCAAAATAGGACCACCACCAGACAATGCATAAGCAGTTGAACCAGTTGGTGTTGAAACAATTAAACCATCACTGTGCTGACGATAAACATATTGTCCATCAATACTCAGCTCAAAATCAATCATGTGAACGGATTTACCAGAATGTAAAACCACATCATTTAAAGCAATAGCATCATAGATCGTTTCATTATTTGTACGAACTTCCATTTCCAATAGAAAACGGCGATCGAGTTGAAACTGACCTTGTAAAACTTGATCTAGTTTAAAAATCGCTTCAGCAGGTTTTATATCAGTTAAAAAACCGAGTCGACCTCGGTTGATACCCAATACAGGTGTGTTATGTCTCACCAGAGCACGAGCCGCATGGAGGAGTGAACCATCACCACCTACAACAATCACTAAATCAACAACTTCCCCAAGTAAATTGCGACTGACTGTTTGTCCATGACTATAAGGGACCAATTTAGCTGTTTCTTGATCAAATACAGGATTTAAGCCCAAAGTGATTAAATGATCATGAATTAAACATAACGTTTCTACTACAGAATACTTATCTGGTCGCCCAATTAGACCAATATTTCGAAAGGATTTATGTGAAATTTGCACGAATAATTCAGCTCCGTTGCGATTACTGGCTATCATATCATTAACAACTCAAATTGCGTTGATGATTGATTAAAAAGTATAAAAATGTCTATTCGTTGTTTTTTTATACGATTAATGTCAACACATTCTTAAACTTTTTATTCCATGTTGCTATTTATTCACAGTTTTATGATTGCAAAATGACAATAAGCTATCGCATCATTACCACCATTGTTTTGGTTTTAACGCAAATCTATGAAGTTTGAACGTGGTATTGGTTTCCTAGCACTCATTTTTTCAATTTTAGTGATTGGTGTATTTGTTGCATTTAGCATCTATCTGATTCGTTTAGATACGATTATTCGTGACAAGTTTGAAGGACAGCGTTGGGATATCCCAGCCAAGGTTTTCGCTCGCCCATTAGAAATCTACGCAAATGCACCTATTACCCAAGATAATTTTACTCAAGAGTTAAAATTACTAGGTTATAAAAATACAGCTAACTATGAAAAATCTGGTAGTTATGTCGTACAAGGCAACCAAATGTATGTTCATACACGTGGTTTTGATTATGGTGATAGTAGCGAGCCTGAACAAGTTATTGAGCTTGCTTTTACAGATGGTCAAGTCAGTGAAATTCGCTCTACAAAACCTTCTAGCACTGGTATTGCACGTTTAGAACCTTTATTAATTGGCGGTATTTATCCTCAGCATAATGAAGACCGTGTACTTATAAAATTAAATAAAGTACCAAAACCTCTAATAGAAGCTTTAATTTCTACAGAAGATAGAAACTTCTATCACCATCATGGTATTTCCATTCGCGGTACAGCTCGCGCACTAGTGAGTAATGCAACTGGTGGTAAACGCCAAGGTGGTTCTACCTTAACTCAGCAGTTGGTCAAAAACTTTTACCTTTCACCAGAGAAAACGCTTAAACGTAAAGTTAATGAAGCGCTAATGGCGGTGTTAATTGAACTACATTACAGCAAAGATGAGATTCTTGAAGCGTATTTAAATGAAGTTAACTTGGGGCAAAACGGCAACTATTCGATTAATGGCTATGGTTTAGCTTCGCAGTTTTATTTTGGTTTGCCATTACGCGAACTCAATATTTCTCAACAGGCATATTTAGTCGGTTTAGTACAAGGCCCTTCACTATATAACCCTTGGCGTAATCCAGAATCTGCAAAGAAACGTCGTGATGTCGTTTTGAATAACATGAAGGTAATGGGTTATTTAACCGAAGCTGAATATGAAGATGAAATTGCGCGTCCTTTAAATGTGGTGAGTAAACCAGCTTTAGGCCCTGCCAAATTTCCTGATTTCCTCGATATTGTCCGCCGTCAGTTGCGTACTGAATATCAAGAAAGCGATATTACCAATCAAGGTTTAAGAATTTTCACCACGCTAGATCCGATTGCTCAAACCCAAGTTCAAAATGCCTTTAAAAACACTGTTGAGCGTTTAGCCAAAGCGAACCCAGCTCGCTTAAAGAACTTGCAAGGTGCCGTTCTTGTTGCGCATCCTGATAATGGTGAACTGATCGCTGCTGTTGGATCAACTCAAGATTTCACAGGTTTTAACCGAGCTTTAGATGCAAAACGTCAAGTTGGATCTTTGCTGAAACCAATCATTTATTTAAATGCAATTGAGTCAGGTCGTTATACTTGGGCAACACCTATAGAAGACAGTGTGGTAAACATTCCAATTGATGGAGATAAGAGCTGGACACCGAAAAACTATAGTGGTGGTGAACACGGTGTTGTGCCTATGCAACAAGCTTTAGCAAACTCATATAACCTTTCAACTGTCCGCCTAGCAAATGAATTTGGATTATCTGCATTTAGCAATAAATTAAAACAATTTGGCGTGAGTTCGGATATTCCTGCGTATCCATCTATCTATCTTGGTGCTGTAAATATGTCACCAATGGAAGTGCTCAGTATTTATGGCAACTTTGCAACTGGCGGTTTTAAATACCCTCCTCGTTCGATTCGTACTGTTGTCGATGCTAAAGGACATTTGTTAGATCGCTATGGTTTAAATGTTCAACAAACCATTGATCCTGCTGCGGCTTATATTTTGAATTACGGTTTACAGCAAGTCATGCGCTCAGGTACTGGACGTTCTGCTTATGCGAGCTTACCTGAGTCTTTAAACTTAGCAGGTAAGTCAGGTACAACTAATGACACTCGTGACTCATGGTTTGCAGGATATTCAGGTAATCATGTTGCTGTAGTGTGGCTAGGTCTTGATGATAATAAAGTGACTGGCTTAACAGGGTCATCAGGTGCATTGCCTGTATGGACGAATGTCATGAAACAACTTCGTCAAGAACCTGTAAACCTACGTCAAACTGATAATGTTCAATGGCAATGGATTGATAGTGCAAGTGGCGATTTATCTGCTCAAGGCTGTGATGGTGCAATGTATATTCCTTTGCTTCGCCAAACAGTTCCTCGCCGTGCTACGGCTTGTGGACAATCGCATTATGAAGTTGAACCTACCTATATGCCACAAACTGATGAATCGAACGCTGATGAATCTAATGATGGCATAGGTAATTATATTCGAGAAAGTGAAAATCAAATGGATACAGATTTATCCAATCACACCTCAACCCGCGTTATTTCAAGCGGTAGTTATAACGGTGATAACTAATTTAAAAGGATGATTGGACATGATTAAGCAATTAACGGTTATTATGGGCATGTTGGTCGTTGCAGGTTGTACCACTACACCTCAAAAAACATCGACTTCGCCCTCAAATCAAACCCCAACGACCAATACACAGAAAAAGAAGGTGACTCCACTTTCAACTGGCGTAAAGATCACACCATATGATCAGAAAGAAATTAAACGTCAAAATGTGCAGGTTGTTGTACCCCAACAAAAAGTGCAGCAAAAATTTAATGATGGTAGCCAACTACCTGCATTTAGAACTTTGATGCAAAAAACTCAAGTTGCTTATAAACAACAGCAACTTGCCGAAGCTGAACGTTATGCACTACAAGCACAACGTATTGCACCTCAAGCTTCAGAAACTTATTTATATTTAGCAATGATTGCCAATCAGCGCAAACAATATGCCAATGCTGAAGCATTAGCACGTCGTGGTTTGAGTTATGCACAAAGCAATGTTATGAAAAAACAACTTTGGTACATTGTTCTTAGAGCAAGCGAAGCACGCAACCATCCAATGAAAGCGCAAGAAGCTAAAAAAGCCATTCAAGCGCTTTAATTCATACAATAGAGCTAAACCCTCGAATGCCCGCAAGCCCATAAGCATCATGTTTTTGGGCTTGTTCTAAATCTGATCGGTTAACACCACCTAAAGCAAACACAGGAATATCACTTTTCCTTGCTAACTCTATAAAACCATCCCACCCTAATACTTTTGCATCAATATGCGTTTGAGTTGCATATACAGGACTGAGAAATACAGCATCACATCCAACATGATGGGCATGCTGTAAAGAAACAGCGTCATGACAAGCAGCGATAAATCTTTTACCTGTGACCAAGTCACCTTTTTTCAATTGCATTAACTGCGATTGCTTCAGATGAATAGATTTAATTTTTGTTTTTAATTCTGAATTAAACTTGTTCCAAATATCGAAATTTAAAATTAACTTATTCAATTGCTCAGACGTCAAACCAAGTAATTGCTGTTCAATAGCATTGATTTCATCAGATTCTACACGCCAATAAAATTCAGCATTACTCTCAGGCAAATCACTCATCTGATCACTAATTTTAATCAAACGTGACCATATCAAACGGTCTAATATTGCTTTATTTGCTTTTGGAAAATTTAAACTCGCCAATTGATCACGGCTATACCATGTCCACGGTTGGTGAATAAGCTCTAATAATTCATCAGGCACATAAGCATGATATAGATGTAGATTAACAATCACATCATCGTATTCGTGGCATATTAGATCAAATGAATGCCATTCTTTTAAACCAATACCAACCTCTTCATAAACCTCTCTACGACAGGCTTGTTCAGGTGTTTCACCTGCTTCAACTTTCCCACCAGGAAATTCATGCTTATTTCCTTGATGCTGATCTGCTTGCCTCCAACCGACAAGAACTTTGGATTTATGTAATAAAATTGCGATTGCAACATCAACTGTAGCTTTAGACATAACAGTTTAAAATCTCTCATATTTTCATATTAATTTTAAGTAAAACGACCATCAATTCACATGTTAAAAAACATAATTAATGAATGATTTTGTAATTTTTTTAAATTTCCGTTGACAGGCCCATTCGATAATGATTATCATTTAAAACATTAAAAAACACACCACGGAGCATAACAAATGAACGCACCTTTTAGCCTATTTACTCGTAGTACTGATACCGCTCACTCTTTACCGATGCTACATTCAAATAACTTATTTGCATTAGGTCGTGAAATTCGAATCATGCACGCAGGAGAAGAATATCGCTTACGTTTAACACGTAACAATCGCTTAATTCTAACTAAGTAAAATAATAAAAACGGAACAATAATAAACGTGGAAATAGCAGTATGTCAGCGCATACTGCTTTTTATTTTTTATGTCTTAATAAAAACATATAACTTAACGCATCAATCGAATAACAACTTTTAAACTACCATGCTCAGAATGCATAAATAAAATTTTGCCGTGATGCAAATCTATAATTTTTTTACAGATTGATAAACCGAGACCTGAACCTTGCGTTTTAGTACCCAAAGCTCTATAAAAACGCTCTCCTAATCGCTCCAAAACCTCTGAACTAATACTTTGCCCTTCATTCTCGAATGTAAGTTCTAGAAACTCAAGTTGCTGTTCTACAATTAAATAAACATTTCCGCCAATGGGTGTATAACGAATCGCATTATCTAAGATATTTCTTATACAGGTAAAAATGAGTTGTTGATTCGCTACGATCATGCAATTTTCAACTCTACTTTTTTGAATAAACTTAATCGACTTCTCATTTACAAAAAAAGTTAGAGCTTGGATTACTTCATCAATCGTTTCTTGTATATCAAAAGGTGATTTAGGCAGATTTTCTGGCTTCTCTGGATCTAAACGCGCCAATAATAATAAGTTCTCTAATGTTTGAATACCGCGACTTACATCTTGCTGCATTTGTACAAAGTCATGAGCACGTTCAGGATATTTGCGTTGTAATAACTGTAATCGCAGTTGTATAGCAGATAATGGCGATCTCAATTCATGTGATGCATCGGCAGTAAATCGTTGTTCAGCTTTTAAAGATTGATCCAAATGCTCCAATAAATGATTTAATTGTTTGAGCATCGGTTGTAATTCTTTTAGTTCAATTTCTCTTGCTTGAATGGGGCTAAGATCGTCGACATTTTTTTCAGATATTTCAGTTGATAATTGATGAATAATACGAAATTGACGCTTAATCAAAAAATGTAAAATCAACCATTGGATGAACCAAACCATGATTAAAATGAATGAATACCATAAGAAATTATGAAGTAACTCTTTAAAACGCTCTCCTAAAGGTTGTATCAATAGCACTTGCATATTTGACTGCTTATCTGTAGCTGTATAACTTCGCCATAGCTGATGATCTTGCCAAATAAAGCCGTAATTTTCGTCTCCAGCGCCTAACCGATAGTAGGTTTGATCTAGTTTAAAATCTTCAGATTGAGTCAAAGTGTATTGCGGATTACTTAATCGATATTGAATATCAAACTGCTCACTCAATTCATCTATTTGCTGACCTGATGCGGTTGTTAAATCTGCGATCAGTAACATGTCAGAAATCTCATCCATGATTTCATCTTGGATTTGCATGGTTTGATAGATAGAAATAATAATAAATAAAAGTAATGCCAAAGTTCCAGCGATGACTGAACTTGCTACAGATGTTTTAATCAGTTTGCTTTGTAAAGAGACAACTTTCATTCTACTCTTCCTGATGCATTCGATAGCCTAGACCCCGTATGGTTTTGATGTAATGTCCGCCAATTTTTTTACGAATTTGATAAATAAAAACTTCAATTGCATTACTTTCGATTTCGTCTCCCCATGCATAAAGTGATTCTTCAAGCTGCTCACGTGTCAAAATATGATTCGTTTTTTGCATGAGCTTATACAAAATCTGAAACTCTTTGGCAGTAAGGTTGATGGGTTTACCTGCTTTCACAAGTGTTTTCGCTTGAGGATCAAGTTCTAAATCTAAAAAATTAAGATACTGACCAACTTCTGAGTGATGGTGTCTCAACTGGGAACGGACACGAGCGGACAACTCCTCTAAATTAAAAGGTTTAACCAAATAGTCATTTGCACCTAAATCTAATCCTTCAACACGATCATGAACATGATCTTTTGCTGTGATAAAAATGACAGGTGTTTTCATATTTTGGCGACGTATCGTTTTTAGAATGTCATCTCCCGATGCCTTAGGTAAACCTCTATCTAATAATATACAGTCATATTGATGTTGTTCGATCGCAGCAATCGCGTAATCACCTCGCTCAACCCAATCGACACTATAACCATCCATTTCCAGCCAGTCTTTAATGCTTTCTGCTTGAGAAGCATCGTCTTCAGCCAATAAAATTCGCATCAATAAACGCTCTCATTTTATTTCCAATATTGAATTAAAGCATAAACAAAAAACCACATGAATATCATGTGGTTTTCTATATGGGATCTGTGATTAGAATTGAACTTGATCCACATCAACTTCAACACGTTTCGCTGGTTTGTAGTCAATGTCTATTTCACCAATAATGGTCACAGGCGTTTTAGCTGAAATTGGTTTACCTTGCCATAAATCATCATCAATATCGACTGTAATACTGCCAGTTTGATCACTGAATTGGTACTTTTCATCACCTGTGGATTTAACGACATAACCTTTCAATTGCACAGGCGTATCATCTTTTAACGTTAACGCCTGTTTGACAGTTGTTGTCTGTGTTGGTGCTAAAGCTTGTTGGTTAACTGCACCTGTATTTGCAACTGCAAACGTTGTAACACCAACTAAACCAGCAACAACTGCAACTTTAGAAAATAGGTTCATCTTTATACCCTCATCATTGTTCATCATTTCGATGTAGTCATTAAAACAAATGAAAATGAGGCGAATCTGAAGATTAAAATTTTCTGTTTAATTCAAAGGCACCACTCGCAATACTTCCTCTAATGTGGTCATACCTTCAATCACTTTACGCGCACCCGCAATACGCAAAGGTTCAACACCTTCTTTTTTTGCCTGTGCTTTTAAGTCATTCAATGTGCCATTGGCACTGATAATCGACTTTAACTCTAAACTAACAGGCATGAACTCATAAATTCCGACACGACCTTTGTAACCAGTTTGACGACAAACTTCACATCCAACTGCCTTATACATAGTCTCTGGCATATCCATCATATAATCAAAGGTCAGATGCTCCCATTGTTGCTCATTCATCTGTGTTTGTTGTTTACAATGAGGACAAAGTTTACGCACTAATCGTTGCGCCAAAATGCCTAAAATAGTGGCTGCTGTCAAAAATGGTTGAATACCTAAATCATGTAAGCGTGTAAGACTTGAAGGAGCATCGTTGGTATGTAAGGTTGATAAGACCAAGTGACCTGTTAAAGCCGCTTGAATCGCCATATTTGCAGTATCATGATCTCGAACCTCACCGACCATAATAATGTCTGGATCTTGGCGCATTAAAGCACGTACACCATCAGCAAAACCAAGTTCAATATTCGGATTGACCTGCATCTGATTAAAACTTGGTTCCAACATTTCAATTGGATCTTCAATCGTACAGACATTGACTTGTTCGGTAGCCAATTGTTTTAATGAAGAATATAAGGTTGTGGTTTTCCCCGAACCTGTTGGCCCTGTGACCAAAATAATACCGTGGCTGTGCTGCGTCAGCTGCTGCCAACTGTGTAGTAAATGCCCTTCAAATCCCAACTGTTGAAAACTACGTACCAATACTTCGGGATCAAAAATACGCATAACCAACTTTTCACCAAAGGCGGTTGGTAGTGTTGATAATCGCAGTTCGGTTTCTTGTCCTTTTGGGGTACGGGTTTTTAAGCGACCATCTTGAGGTTTGCGTTTTTCAGCAACATTCATACGACCAAGAATCTTAATACGAGAAATAACAGCAGTAAGTGTATTGGCTGGCATATTATAAATCGTGTGCAAAACGCCATCTATACGAAAACGCACCTTACCTTTATCTTTGCGTGGCTCTAGATGAATATCACTTGCACCTTGTTCAAAGGCAAACTGCAATACCCAATCTACTAATTTCACAATATGTTGATCGTTGGCATCGGGATTTTGTGTATCACCGAGTTGTAATAGCGCTTCTACACCTTTGTTATCTCGATCAAATGAGGTCGTACTTTGTGATGAGTTGACTGCTCGACTAACTTGATAATACTCAACAATATAGCGTTGTAATTGTTCAGGGCTCAATAAAACTTTTTCGATTTTACGAGGTGCCAAACTTCGCTCTAAATTGTTCAACCATTCTGTTGTAAAGGGTTGATCCGTTCCAATTAAAATCCTATCCGCTTGCACATCAACAGCTAAAATATGATTTCTAACAGCAAACTCTTGTGACATCACACTTGTCAGTGCTGCAACATCTGCTTTTAGTGGATCAATCACAAATAGCGGAATTTCTGCTTTTTCTGCTAACCATAGACACAAACGATTCAAGGTTAAAGTATTTGGTACATTTAACTGATCTTTTAAGTTGAAGCTCGCAATCCATTGCAACGGATGCCATTTCAACTGATCCTTTTGACGATGAGTGGTTTGAATAAGAAGCTTATCTCTTTCTGTAATTCGCCCATCTTTTTGTAGTTGCTCTAAACACCACGTTACATCAATCGTAAATGAAAAGTTTGCAAATTTCGCCTGCGCTTGCATAACCGTTTGTTCCCCAAAATTATGAATCATTTATATTTTTAAGTTTGTTTGCTCTACATTTATAACCGTGACATTCTGATCGTCCACAGTAAAACGAATATTCACTTCAGCAAAACACATTCCATAGACTCGCTCTGCATCATTTTGATACGCAGGTCGAGGATCTAAAGATAACACTTGTTCTAGTTCATCAAGTACTTTTTTATTCAAAATAGATTGCTTCAATAATTGGCTTTGTTGTAGTTGAGCATTTTGCGTCCAAACCACAACTTTTCTCGATGGCTCATCTTGGGCATAACCGCTGATTGAATCCTGAATCGCATCCGAGTATTGGATATATGGTTTGATGTCTAAAATTGGTGTTCCATTTAATAGATCACTACCTGAAACATAAAGCCGTATAGATTTGCCAATTTTTTCTACTCTTTTAAATCGTACTACCGATAAACCAATTGGAGCTGGACGATACATGCTTCGTGTAGCGAAAACACCTATTTTCTGGTTGCCTCCAAGTCTTGGCGGTCGCACTTGTGAACGAAATTTAGACATTTGATTCAAAGAGTTATCAGGTTTTTTATTTTTATGGAACTGCCATAACAACCATAAATGGCTAAACTCCTCAATTCCCTCAAATGCTAAAACATCA
>Ga0209599_10000340_pt1 | contig 32243 bp, 27 predicted proteins | sample Shrwel_input2_FT_FD_187534 | JGI IMG/M metagenome (GOLD analysis project Ga0209599, IMG submission 187534) | Subsurface microbial communities from deep shales in Ohio, USA - Utica-3 well 1 S input2 FT (SPAdes) (version 2) ...
GATTAAACTAAAAGGCAGATACAACTCTTCCGTGTCAGCAAAAGCGCCGGTACTGATATCGTAAAAACGCGGGCTGGGTTGCCAGTGCGCTAATACCCCCACCACCTGATAATAATCACCGGCAATTTTCACTTTATTGCCAACTGAATTGGCGCCACCAAATAAACGTTCGTTCAGCGCCTGACTCAGCACCACCACTTGTTGCTGTTTCTCATCCGCACTGCGATCCCAGCCACTGCCGTATAAAAATGGCGTGTCAAACATAGTAAAAAAATCCGCACTGTTGGCGCGGCCAGCAATCTGAAATGGTAGGCTGTCTTTGCTATCCGGTTCCACCACAGCATTGATCTGCGTTTGCACCACCTGGCGAAAGGCTTTTTGTGCCGCCCACAGCGCAGTGGCATCCTGATAGGTCAGTTGATCCGGTGGCGAGCCATCCTCATCAAAGCCATCATGCGGATCCCAGCTATCCAGTTGCACATAAAACAACTGGCTACTTTTGGCCGGGATAGGATCGGCCGACATTAAATAATTGACCGTGATGGTGGTCATGGCAGCGCCGATACCAAGCCCAATCGCCAGCACCATCAACAAACTTAAGCCGGAACTTTGCCTGATACTGAGCCAGGCCAGACGCAGATAATAACTGAACATTTAACGCACTCCTGCCAGTTGCACAGCACCGGCACGGTTAGCCGCCTGTGCGGCCGCTTCAGCCAACGGCTGCTGACTGCTGGCCTGAGTCAAGGTCTGAGTGAGCTCTGAGACCCGACCGTCTTTGATCAGGATTTGCCGGCCAGCGCGTTGCGCCAGGCCATGATCATGCGTCACCATAATGATGGTGGTGCCCTGGCGGTTGATATCTTCTAATAAAGACAACACACTTTGCGCCATCTGACTATCCAGATTGCCGGTCGGCTCATCGGCCAGTAAAAATCTGGGGCTGGTCGCCAGCGCTCTGGCAATGGCCACCCGTTGCTGCTGGCCACCTGATAACTGACTGGGTAAATGTTTCATTCTTGAAGCCAGTCCGACCAGCTCCAGCTGTTGTTCAATCCGGCGTTTACGCTCGGCGGCGGCAAAACCGCGATAACGCAGCGGCACATCAACGTTATCAAATAAATTCAGCTCAGGAATTAGATTAAACCCCTGAAAAATAAAACCTATTTTCTGATTGCGCATTTTCGACCGCTGCGAGTCTGACAACTGGCCGACGTTGTCACCATCGAGTAAAAACAGACCTGAACTGGCCACTTCCAACAAACCGGCAATATTCAAAAAGGTGGTTTTGCCAGAGCCTGAAGGGCCGGTCACACTGACAAAATCGCCTTCGTTGACTTGTAAGTCGACCTCACGCAAGGCATGGGTTGACACTTCGCCGGTATGAAAAACCTTGCCTAACTGTTTCATTGTTAACATAAAAATTCCCCGGATTATTATTGGTTGAGCTGGATTTGACTGGCACCGCGGAAAATATCAGTACCGGATATAATGATTTGATCACCTTCACGCAGACCACTCAGCACCTCGACGGCGGCTAAACTGCGCGCACCGAGCGATACCGGGGTTTTAACCGCCACACCGTTATGCACTTTGTAAGCAAATTGACCGTTCGAGCTTTCCAGAAACTGGCCACGCGCAACTTGCAGGACCGCCTCCCGTTGCTCCAGCACAATACGGCTGGCCAGCCGCTGGCTTTGCCGCAATCCTGGCGGGGCTTGCTGACTGAAACGCACCCGGCCTGTCACCTGGTTGTCGACAATTTCCGGCGAGACACTAACCAGGCTGGCGGCATAAGTTTGTTGGTCTAATGTCACTTCCACCGGCAAGCCGATGCTGAGGTCATCGGCATAGTTTTCCGGAATAGCCAGTTCCACTTCAAACTGACTTAAGTCCACCACCGACAACAACAATTGGTTTTTACTCAGGTAGGTTTTGTTTTCCACCGCCAGATTGCCGATGATGCCATCCACCGGCGATTGCACCTGCAGGCCAAACACCTGGCGCTGCAAATTTGCCACCAACAGCTGCTGGCGTTCTAATTCCTGTGATAAGGCGGTGGATTCAAATTCCAGGCTTTCTTTATTGAGCCTGGCATCTTTCACCGCATGGGCATGTTGTAACCTGGCATTGTGCAGGTCATCGGCCGCTTTTTCATGATCCAACTGGCTGATGGCTTTAACCGCAAAACCCTGTTCAGCCCGCCGTTTTTCCCGTTCCGCTGTGGTCAGTGCCACCAGCGCCAAATCCACCGCTTTTTGATCCAACAATTGCTGTTTGCGCGACTGAATTTTTTGCCGCGCCAGTCCGGTGGCCAAACTGCTGAGGCTGGCTTGTTCCTGTTTCAATTTGCTGTCCAGTTCCGGACTTTCCAGCGCAGCAATCACATCGCCTTTTTTCACCGCAGTACCGGCTTCGGCAAAAAAGCTAACGGTGCCATCCGCCGGGGCGTATAACTTTGGACTGACTGCCGCGACGACTTTGCCCTGGACGGATAAATCCCGGATAAAAGGCGCGGTTTTCACTTGATCTATTCTCAGTCTGGCTGCCGACACCGACATGTCGGAGCTCTGCCAGCGACTGAGATGGGGCCATAACTGCCAACTGGCCAGCACCAGCAACAAACCGGCAACCGTGAGTCCAAGCGGCCACAGACGGCGGTTGGGTTTTAAACGAATTTCATCCTGGGCACTGGGTTCGGCAATTTTCATAACGGCTCCTTTGACTGATGTTGATTCAGTCGAGGCCGGCATCAAAAAGGTTTACTGGCAGAAAAAATATTTTTAGCCGCTGTTATCGATGGCCAGGGCAAAAAAATCCCCGGCCACAATGTAACGCGGTCAGGGATAGGGAAGTTGGCAGGCAGTCAGAGCCGCCTGCGGAATGTCAGCAGAAGGAATTAAAAGCTGGCCAGCACTTTGACGGAGTCATTGACGGCAGCCTTGTCGACATAACCAATCAAACTCGGGTTCTGACTGATTAAAGCAATCATCTCAGCATCAGACTCAACCTCTTTCGGTGGTGAGCCTTTGCCGGTAAAAACCAATTTCGACCAATAGGCTTTCATCTGACTGCCGGTTTTATTCAACACTTTGTCATTAAACACATTCGTCGCCGCACTGGCTTCCACCTGCGCCACTGGCACTACGGCTTTGCCATCCGGAAAGGTTTTACTGCGGCCTAAATAAATTTTCGAAATATCATCAGCAGTGAGCGTCGCTGTATTTGAAGGGTGCACCACGATGGCCACTTCGGCCAGCGCCTGAGCGCAGAATAACAACGCAGGCAATACCAGATATTTTTTCATTATCGACTCCGTTTCCACTTCGCTTACCAAGCATTGTAGTAGAGGAAAATCAGTTCGCTCAGGAAAAACAGCAAGATAACGAAAAAAATTGCCTGCCAGGCAGCACGTCGTTCGAATGTTATCCAGCTTTTGCAGTGCAGGATGCTGGCACTTGCCGGACAGCTCGGGTAAAATGCCAGCCCTTTTGTAGTTGACGACTTTTACAGGCAAGAATTTAGCATGAGCAAAAAGCTGCACATTAAAACCTGGGGCTGCCAGATGAACGAATACGATTCATCGAAAATGGCCGACTTGTTGGATGCCACTCATGGCTATACGCTGACCGAAGAGGCAGAAGAAGCCGACGTCATTCTGCTCAATACCTGTTCGATCCGCGAAAAAGCGCAGGAAAAAGTATTTCATCAGTTAGGCCGCTGGCGACCGCTGAAAAAGAAAAACCCTAATTTAATCATTGGGGTTGGCGGCTGTGTTGCCTCACAAGAAGGTGCCTCAATCCGTGAGCGTGCGCCTTATGTTGATATTATTTTTGGCCCGCAAACCCTGCACCGGCTGCCGGAAATGATTAATTCCGTCAAAGGTGACCGCTCACCTGTGGTGGATGTGTCTTTCCCGGAAATCGAAAAATTTGACCGCCTGCCGGAGCCAAAAGCTGAAGGCCCGACTGCCTTTGTTTCTATTATGGAAGGTTGCTCTAAATATTGTACTTTCTGCGTGGTGCCTTACACCCGGGGTGAAGAAGTCAGCCGTCCACTGGATGATGTCTTGCTGGAAATCGCCCAACTGGCCGATCAGGGGGTGCGTGAAGTCAATCTGTTAGGTCAGAACGTCAATGCCTACCGTGGCGAAACCCATGATGGTCAGATTTGCCATTTCTCTGAATTATTACGGCTGGTTGCAGCGATCGACGGCATTGACCGTATTCGTTATACCACGTCACATCCAGTTGAATTTACTGACGATATTATCGAAGTCTATCGCGATATCCCGGAGCTGGTCGATCATTTGCACTTACCGGTGCAATCGGGCTCCGATCGGATCCTGACCTTGATGAAACGCAATCACACGGCATTGGAATACAAATCAAAAATTCGCAAGCTGAAAAAAATCCGGCCGAATTTAAGTATGTCGTCTGACTTTATCATTGGTTTCCCGGGTGAAACGGCAGAAGATTTTGCCCAGACCATGGATCTGATCGCCAGCATCGGTTTTGATATGAGCTTCAGCTTTATCTACAGTGCCCGCCCGGGCACGCCGGCGGCAGACTTGCCGGATGATGTATCGGAAGAGGAGAAAAAGCAGCGTTTGTATATCCTGCAGGATCGGATCAATCAGCAATCGTTGCAGATTGCCCGCAGCATGTTGGGTTCAGAACAACGGGTACTGGTTGAAGGTCCGTCGAAAAAAGATCTGATGGAACTGACTGGCCGTACCGAAAATAACCGGGTAGTGAATTTTGAAGGCACCCCTGATATGATTGGTGGCTTCGTCGACGTCCGGATCACCGATGTGTTTACAAATTCACTAAAAGGCGTGGTTGTTCGCACGGAAAAAGACATGGGATTACGCCGCGATGTATCACCGCAGCAGATCCTGGCCCGGCAGCCAAAAGCCGATCCACTTGGGGTACAAAGATTTCAGCCCTGAGTTCGCGTAAGTTTTACAGAGGCTGTCAAAGCTGACATCAGCACAGCCTCGTTAACCAGAGACAGGACCCTTGGATAACCCAATCAGCAGCATTGAATTTACCGTAGAACCCACTGACCACCAACGGCTGTCGCTGTTATGTGGCCCCTTCGATGACCATATCCGCCAGATTGAGCGGCATTTTCGGGTCCAACTCAGTTTTCGTGATGATAAGTTTCGCCTGCTGGGCTTAAGTAGCCAGCTGCCGTTGGTGCAACAACTGGTGCAACAGCTCTATGCTGAAACAGCGGGTAGCAGTGGCAAGCCCCAACCTTTAAGCGCTGAACAAGTGCATCTGGCGATCAGTGCAGTTGGCCACCCGGCAGCACTGGTGCAAGTGGATGAGCAGGCGCAGGAAATCAGCATCAAGACCAAAAAAGGCCTGATCAAAGGCCGTAATCCAAATCAGAGCCGTTATGTTGCCAATATCCTGCGGCATGATGTGACTTTTGGCATTGGTCCAGCCGGCACTGGTAAAACTTACCTGGCCGTGGCTTGTGCGGTGGATGCACTGGAAAAAAATCAGGTGCGGCGCATTGTGTTGACCCGTCCGGCGGTGGAAGCCGGCGAAAAACTGGGTTTTTTACCCGGCGACCTGGCACAAAAAGTCGACCCTTACCTGCGCCCGCTGTATGACGCGCTGTTTGATATGCTGGGCTTTGAAAAAGTAGAAAAATACTTAGAACGTGGCACCATTGAAATCGCGCCGCTGGCTTATATGCGTGGCCGTACTTTAAGTGACGCCTTTATCATTCTGGATGAAAGCCAAAATACTACGGTCGAACAGATGAAAATGTTCTTAACCCGGATTGGCTTTAATTCCAAAGCGGTCATCACCGGCGATGTCACTCAGGTCGATTTACCCCGCGGTACTTATTCCGGCTTAAAGCATGCGATTGACGTGTTATCCGCCGTAGACGCCCTGAGTTTTAACTACTTTGCCGCCAAAGATGTGGTACGCCACCCGGTGGTGCAAAAAATAGTCATTGCCTATGAAGCTTTTGAAGCGGCTGCCGCCGCGAAAAAACAGGTTGAGCGCGAGGCCGAACAAGCCGCCAGACTAGCTGCGACTATGCCGGTGCCCACGCCAACGGCACCAACAACGCCAAAAAGCCGTAGCCGTCAAAAAAAGATCATCAACAGCCCCGATACTGAGACACCATGAGTATTATTCTCGATTTACAGCTGGCTTCAACTGCCAGCGATTTGCCGACCGAAAGCCAGATCCAACAATGGCTGGATGCGGCTATTTTGCCATTTCAAGCCGAAGCTGAAGTGACAGTGCGGATTGTAGATGAAAGCGAAAGTCAGCAACTGAATTTTGATTATCGCGAAAAAGACAAACCCACCAATGTGCTGAGTTTTCCATTTCAGTGCCCGCCTGGTATTGAACTGCCGCTGCTCGGTGATTTAGTGATTTGCGCCGGCGTGGTGGCGCAAGAAGCCAAAGAGCAGCAAAAAACGCTGACCGCACACTGGGCGCATATGGTGGTGCACGGTAGCTTGCATTTACTTGGCTTTGACCATATAAATGATGCTGACGCTTTGGAAATGGAAGCGGAAGAAATACAAATTCTGGCAGAACTTGGTTTTGCCGATCCTTATTTGATTCAAGACTGACGGAGCTGGTTTTTTTATTATGGGTGACGACAATCCACACTCGGGACGCGGTTCTGCCGCCAGAACATGGTTAGAACGTATTGCTGCCATTTTTACTGCAGAACCACAACAAGTATCCGATCTGGAGGAGATCATTGCCGAAGCCAATTCGCGCAATCTGATTGATGCCGATACCAAAGGTATGCTGCAAGGCGTGCTGGATGTTTCCAAAATGCGCGCCCGCGATATCATGGTGCCGCGCTCACAAATGGCCACGATTGACATTGATCAGCCGCTGGCTGAGTTCCTGCCTATTTTGCTGGAAAATAATCACAGCCGCTATCCGGTGGTCAATGAAGATAAAGACCATATCGAAGGCATTCTGATTGTCAAAGATATCCTGCAGTATGCCTTAAAGCCGGATGTGGAATGGCAACTGCGGGATTTATTGCGCCCGGCGGTGATTATTCCGGAAAGCAAAAGAGTCGATGCCCTACTGAAAGAATTCCGGCAAAAGCGCTACCACATGGCGATAGTGGTCGATGAATACGGTGGCGTGTCTGGCCTGATTACCATTGAAGATATTCTGGAACAAATTGTCGGCGACATCGAAGATGAACACGACGATGAAGAAGATGACGATATCCGTAAACTGGGCAGCCATGTGTTTATGGTCAGTGCCCTGACACCGGTCGATGAGTTTAATGAAAGTTTTGGCACCGGTTTTGATGAAGAAGAAGCCGGTACCATTGGTGGCATTGTGCTGCATGCCTTTGGGCATATGCCAGCCAAAGGCGAAACCATTGAACTGGGCGGTCTGACCTTTAAAGTCAGCAAAGCCAACAGCCGCCGACTGGTGCAACTGCAAGTGGTGCGGCCAAAACCGGCTGCCGAAGCCGAAAGCGCTGCCGCAGACTAATCAAGTCACAACAGGACGGACTGGATTGAACAAAGAAGCACTGCAACAACGGCCTGCCGACGGCGCGCCGCTGCAAACTGATCTGCTTGCCACCGCACAGGGCTGGCAGCTGCAACTGGCACAACTGCCCCTGTGGCTGCGAAGTCTGCTGCTGCTGCTGGCGGGACTGTTGAACACCCTCGCCTTTGCGCCTTATCAGCAGCACTGGTTACCTGTGCTGACGCTAGCAATACTGGCATTACTGCTGCACAGCAGTGGTTCTGCCCGGCAAGCCGCCTGGCTGGGATTTTGTTACGGCTTGGGTTGGTTCGGACTTGGCATCAGTTGGGTGCATGTCAGTATTGCCACTTTCGGCGGCATGCCATTACTGGCAAGCCTGAGTATTATGGCGTTGCTGGTGGCCTACTTAAGCTTATTTCCGGCGCTGGCATCTTATCTGACACGCCGGCTGGCACCAACCACAGGCACCTTTGCCTTGCTCCTCGCCTGTAGCTGGGTGTTGGCAGAGAACTTACGCTCCTGGCTCTTTACCGGTTTCCCTTGGTTGTCATTAGGTTATAGTCAAACCGAAGCCTATCTGGCGCCTTTTGCCCCGCTGATTGGTGAAACCGGCATCACGCTGCTGCTGGTGCTGGCCGCCGCGTCTGTAGTGCCATTGTTGCACCGGCGCTGGTTGGCTGGTCTGTGGATCTGGCCACTGTTGCTGTTAAGTCCCCTGCTAAGCACATTCAACGGCTGGCAATATCGCGGCCAGGACGTCAGTGTCGCCTTGGTGCAAGGCAATATCCGCCAGGAACTGCGCTGGGCGCCAGAGCAGGAATTGCCCACCATGACCAAATATCTGCAACTGACCAAACCGCATTTAAACCGCCGGTTGATCATCTGGCCGGAAGCGGCAATCCCACAGCTGGAGCCGCTGGCGCAGGCTTATTTAATTAATCTGGATCTGCAGGCTGCTGAACAAGGCAGTGCTATTGTCACCGGTATTCTGGACTACAAACGCAATGGCGATGCCTACAACGGTATGGTGGTGTTGGGTCAGCATCAGCACAAAGCTAGCCAGGGTGATTATCGCTACGAAAGCAGCAACCGCTACCAGAAACACCATTTATTGCCCATTGGTGAATTTGTGCCTTTTGAGCGCTGGCTGCGGGATGTGGCGCCGTTTTTTGATTTGCCCAACAGCTCTTTTGCCCGTGGTGGCTGGCAACAACCGAACTTACAGGCCAATGGTCTGCATTTACTGGCGGCATTGTGTTTTGAAATTGTGTTTCCACGGCAAATTCAGGCGAACTTTACCGATCAAACCGATTTTTTATTAACCGTCAGCAATGATGCCTGGTTTGGCGATTCCATCGGCCCTCAGCAGCATATGCAAATTGCCCAGATGCGGGCGTTGGAATTTGGCCGCCCTCTGCTCAGAGCCACCAACAATGGCGTGACGGGCATTGCCAGACCTGACGGTCGTCTGCAGGCCGTGCTGCCGCAATTTACTGACGGCGTGCTCACGGCTGAAGTGAGCCTCAGTCAGGGCCGCACGCTCTATAGTAAAACCGGCGATACGTTGTTGTTATGGCTGGTCGCTCTGGTACTCGCCTTTCAGTTACTGTGGCCGCGCTTATTTCCAGCCTCAGCCACAACTCTGCAAAGAGACTAAGGCAAATGGCTGACACAGCGGCGCTCAACCAAGCCAAGCATGCCCAATAAAAAAACGCGACTAGCGCGTTTTTTTATTGGTTTATCACAACAATTACTGGGCGGTACTGGTTGCCATCCATTGCTGAACTGCGGAAACCAGCTCATCCGGATGGAATTTGGCAATAAACTGATTGGCGCCGACTTTACTGACCATGGCATTGTTAAACACGCCGCTGAGCGATGAGTGTAAAATCACATGGATATTTTTCAGCTGCTCATGGGCTTTAATTTCGGCGGTTAAGGTATACCCGTCCATTTCCGGCATTTCGATATCGGAAATCAACAGGGGCACTTTAAGTGACAAATCGCCACCAAATTCAGCCGCTTTGGCCAGCAGCCAGTCCAGCGCCAATTTGCCATCGTTGACGGTCTGAATTTCGATGCCAATAGCGTCCAACGCCCGCTTGACCTGATTACGCGCCACTGCCGAGTCATCCGCCACCAGCACAATCAGACTTTTAAAATCGATATCGCGGGATTTTTCTTTCACTGACTCGCTGACGGTTTCATCCACCGGCGAAATTTCGAAAAATACTTTTTCCACATCCAGAATTTGTACCAGCTTATTGTCTACTTTGGTGACTGCTGTCACATAGTGTGCTTTGCCTGCCCCTTGTGGCGCCGGCATAATTTGTTCCCAGTTACTGCTGATGATGCGATCAACACCCGCCACCAAAAAGCCCTGGGTGTGGCGATTGTATTCAGTCACCAGCACATAAGCATTGGTTAAATCAGTGATGGCTGCGCCGCCGGTGGCCATACTTAAATCAATCACGGTGACAGGTTCACCCCGCAAATGGGCAATGCCTCTGACATTCGGGTGGGCGCCTGGCAAACTACTCAACTCAGGGCACTGCAAAACTTCCCGCACTTTAAACACATTGATGCCAAATGGCTGACTGCCATGAAGCCGGAACAACAATAGTTCCAACCGGTTTTGGCCAACAATATTGGTTCTCTGGTCCACACTGGATAACAAACTACTCATAATTTTCCTCACCCGAACGATGGCGCGCGCTAAAGATACGCAGTCGCCCGCTGAACATGCTAACAAGATAGGCGAAATAAGCTAAAAATGCTCGTGCTTTCAAACCTAAAGCTAGCTTTGACTGCAACAATCTATCGCGAACACAGCTCCCGTAGCACCGATCAGTTGCGGCTGGCCAGCTCCACCAGCCGCTATTGCAAAAATTGTGCTTCCGCATGGGATAAGTACAGCTGCCAATGCGCCTGATAAGCTGCCAATCCACAAAAATTCAGCTTCGCGACCGCATCAAAGGCCCGGATATCCGGCGCATAGATGGCGGGGATCTGCGCTAAATCTTTTGGTCGCCACTGCTTGGCCCACTGCTGACGAATCTGTGGTTCGACCTGTTGCATCACTTGCTCCTGTTGTGTTGATGACGGTGACGACTGCTGGTCGAATCAACTTGCCGCGTCTCGGCCACAGCGGCAAAAAATGTTGATGTTTTTGCTAATTGAACATGACCGGCAGAGTTCAACTCATACCATTCAGCTTAAGTACAGGCAATAGCGGTTAAATTGCAGCTATCTTCGCCAATTGGCTGTTTTAAGGACATCATCATGAATAATTCAATGTTAGTAGGTTCAATTCTGGGCGCTATTGCCGTGACCGCATTAGGTTCAGTGGCTGGTTATAAATATCTGGATCAGGAACCACAATATGTTGAGGTGGTGAGCAGCAAAGCGGTGCTGGAAACTTACAGCGAGCCGGTGGAACAATGCAAAGATGTGATTGTGCAGCAGAAAAAAGCCGTGCAAGACGATCATCAAATCGCCGGGACCGTCTTAGGTGCGGTGGTTGGTGGTGTGCTGGGCAACCAAATCGGCGGTGGTTCCGGTAAAAAAGTGGCCACTGTGGCAGCAGCTGCTGCCGGCGGTTATGCCGGTAAACAAGTGCAACAGGACATGCAAAACAGCGATGTAGAAAACCGCAGTAAAAAAGTCTGTAAAACAGTCCAGCAGCAAAAACAACGCACTGTTGGCTATGATGTGCGCTACCTGCACAAAGGTGAACTAAAAACCGTCCGGATGGAGACTGAACCCGGTAACAAAATTATGTTAAAAGACGGTCAGGTAATAGCCGCCACCTTAGCCCCAACCAGCAGCCAATAACCTGGTCTACCCGTTGTGCTATCGCAGTAGCACTTTCCGACTGCGATAGCACCGCTAGTGAGCTGTCTTTAATAGAAAATTACTGACCGCTTGATAAAGCAGCTGCCGGTTTTGCTGAATATTTTCAGCTCAACGCTCAGCGGGTGGCGGCATCACTGGAACAGCAGCCTTTCGCCGTCGTTATGGCATCACCAACTGACCTTTAATGCTGCAGCCACTGCAGTTGTGATTGGCCTTCACTTCGGCCACGGCAAGGGCATGGGCTTTTGCCACGGCGTCTTTGGCCGCAAAAAAATAATCCGGCACCACCCCTTGCTCAGCCCAGCTGGCCACAGCAGCAGGCAGAGTCATAACGCCATAGCTATAGTGCAGTGACAGCCTGTCACTGACTTTAACCACAGTTTCCAACTGGTGGATCCCCATCGTGGTTTCACCGACAATCACAGCCTGGTTTTGTTTTTGTAGCGTAGCGGCAAACAGCTCCCAACCACCTGCCACAAAAGCTGAAGTGACAATATAAAGGGGTAACTCCTGCTTAAACCGCACCGCAGTGGGCACAGCTGCAGCAGTCAGGGTTTCAGTATGTTGGTTGAAATGCAATCTGGCCAGTTCAGTCCCTGGCGGCACAAAATAGCTAAGTAATTGCTGCACCAAAACCAGCTTGCCGCTGTCGGCCTGCTGTAGATCAATGATTAACGCATCAACCCCGGCTAAAAATTGTAACTGCTGCGCCAGCACCGCAGCGTTATCCGGGAAATTAAACTGACCGCGCAGTTGTAAGTAACCAATATTATGCGCTGAAATCCCGGCCTTGATCGCATCATGCTGCGAAGCGGCCGCAGCCAGCTGATTTGACGGCTCAGTTAACAACCCAGCATCATCATGCTCAACTAAGCTCAGACTTGAATCCCGTGTCGATTGCACCAGCCAATGTGTCAGCTGATGCTTCAACTGCGAAATATCTGCGTAACCGTCAAACTCCCCCAGCGCTAACTTTGCCAATAGCTGTGCCGAAACGGTTTTGCCAGTCGCAGGCTCGGCGTAATGATGTTGCAGTTCATCGGCAATATTGCGGATGGTGACCTGGAGTTCTTGCTTGGATAAAGCCCCTGCCGCGACGTTTTGTTGCGGTTGCGCCAGAGCTGACCAGCCGCATAACAACAATCCAGCGCATAGCCATTTGAAATGCATCAGTGCATCCTTTGCTTCGGTGATCATCATCGGCCGTCAGCGCTCGTTGCCATCGGCCTTCCTTGAGTCAAATTTGATACCGGGGCATCAGATTTTATTTTACCCAAGCTGCGTAGAACTACAGCAGATTGGTTATTTTAGCCGCTTTTTTATCACAAAAAGTGTGCAAGCCAAAGCCACCACAGTGCGCAGTTTCAACTCAACCATATGCTATGCAACAAAGTGAATATGATAGCTAAGGAAGATGCTGCAAATAGTTGCGGCGGCAGCCGACAATAGGACTCAGTTTACCAGCGGCCGAAATATTGATCGATCAACAGCGTCAGCTGTTCATTTAACTCTGCTTCCAGACTGTCCGCATCAGCACCATACAGCGCAAAATAACGCTGCGCCTGTGAAGGGTTCAAAGTCCGGCCGGCCAGGGTGCATTGCATTTCAGGCAAAGTTTTGTCAAATCTTGGCGTCAAAATCCAACGCATAAAACCAGCGGTATGGGCGGTCACCAACGGCTGGGAAAATTGACAAAAATCTTCAATATAGTCTTTGCCTTCTGGACCAAGACAACCAGGTTCAACCCGGTAAATCACTTCCAGCACTGCAGCTGTGCTCATGCTGTTCTCCCTGTTTGCCACCAATGCCGCGGCGCAGCTCAATCCTGGCATGCACCGCGGCGGATTCATTAACAACTTTGCCTGATCACCAAATCACAGGCTAATTCGGTTTCACCATGCAGATCGCCGGCTAACAAACGTCTGGCCGCAACCCGGCCTTTTTCCGCACTATGCTGCTGGATAGTGGTCAGGGCCGGAAAACAACGTTCACCTTCTTCGATACCATCAAAACCAACAATCACCAGTTGCTCAGGCACAGCGATGGCCAGTTCGCGCGCCACCATCAGCGCAGCCAGCGCAATTCGATCACTCATACAAAGTAACACTGTCGGACGTTCAGCCTGTTGCAAGGCTTCCCGCGCCGCCATCAGCGCTTGCTCATGTTGATTGACCGGAATATGCCAGACTGCTTGCGCCGGGATCTGCCGCCCTGCCGTTTCAGCGGCAGCCAGATAACCTTCCAGCCGGCGCCTTGATATCGCTTGTTCAGATGCATACAACTCATGCGGTTGGATCCGGCACACCCGGTCTGATTCAATCAATCTCAGTCCCAGCACTGCAATGTTACCGGCCATCCGGCTAAACGCATGCAAGGCACTCTGCCTTGCGGTACTGAAATTATCAATGTTGACCGAAGCCACGCCCGGAATATTACAATCAACGCTAATCATCGGTTTTTGCTGGCGCAGGATCCGCTCCAGCTGCGCCGGGTTATTCGGCGCACCATACAAAATAAAGCCATCTGGCACCGCTTCAGCACTGCTGCTGTTGCTGTTATGCGTGCCGGATAATAACAACAGATCCCGGCCCTGCTGTTGCAATACTTCGGCCACACCTTTGATCAGTTGATTGGCGACCGGATCGCTGACGGAATATTCCAGCGTATCCGACAATAAAATGGCCACAATGCCAGATTTACCGGTCCGCAAGCTACGGGCGGCAGCATTGGGTCCGCTGTAACCAAGCTCAGTACATTGTTGCAGAATTTTTTGCCGCAAATCGGCCGACAATTGATCGGGTCGGTTAAAAGCGTTGGACACAGTGGCCACGGACACTTGTAACGCCGCCGCCACTGTTTTCAGATTATGTTTTTTTACCGGACTTACTGTATTGCTATTGGATTGACTCACCTGTAACCTCATCTGGCTTGCTGTCAGGCAACTCCTGCCAGGCTTGTGCTATGACTGTTGCATTGTGGCAATAAACTGGTTGGATTCAGCAATAGCCCGGTTCATTTCCGTCAGTAAGTTATTGACGTCCTGCTGTAACATACCAAATTCAACCCCAATAGCGCCAACCGCTTTTGCATTTAAATTATGTTTTAAATACAGCACATTATCATTCAGTACCCGCAGCACTGGTGGCATTTTGCTTTCCGCTTTGCGCATTACTTTCACCAGGCTACTAAATTGACGCTTGGTTTCCAGCAGCTTTTTTTTACTGTCAGTGCGCAGCTGTTTATTCTGGTACTGCGACAGTTCAGTCTCCCACTCGGCAAATAAATCAAAAGCCACTAATTCCACTTTATCAATGCGCTGACTGACTTCGGCAGCGGCTTGTTGACTGTCCTGATACTGGCTGGCCAGACTTTCATATTGTTGCTGCAGATTGCCACCATGAAAATTCAGCAGTTGACTCAGTTGGTCCAGTGCATCTTTAAACTCCTGTTGACTGAGTTGCTGCGCGTCGCGCGCCTCTTCGACCCGGTCAATCAAAATATCGCGTTTATGCACCCCGACTTTTTCCATCGCAGCATAATAAGCCGTGCTGCAACCTGCACTGAGCAGTGCTATTGCCACGACCAAACTGCCTAGCAATGGCTTGAACAAACGACTGTTACTCTTCATCTGATTTTCCATTGACTAATTCTGCAATAGCCGCCAGGCGGTTGGTGGTCAGTGCATTTAAGGTTTTTTTCGGGTACTGGCCTTTTTGATTTTTCACACCCGCCACCAGACCTGTCAGCAGCTCCAGCGCCTCATCGACGGTTTTAACCACATAGATATGGAATAAACCTGCCGCGACCGCAGCCACCACTTCGTCATTAAGCACCAGATTTAACTGATTGCTGGCCGGGATCACCACCCCTTGTGCACCGGTCAGACCGCGCGATTGACACAAGCGGAAAAAGCCTTCGATTTTCTCGTTAACCCCTCCAATCGCCTGTACCTGACCATGCTGGTTGATGGAGCCGGTCACCGCCAGATCCTGCCGGATTGGCACATGACAAATCGCCGAAATCAAGGCACAGACTTCCGCCAGAGAGGCACTATCCCCATCAATCTGACCATAAGATTGCTCCATGGCGATATTGGCCGATAACGTCAGCGCAAACTGCTGCGCATAACGGGCACCGAGATAACCGGTTAATAACATCACACCTTTGGAGTGAATGGCTTTGCCCAGTTCGACCTCGCGTTCAATATCCAATACGCCATTCGAGCCTGGATAAACAGTAGCGCTAATCCGCGCCGGCGTACCAAAAGCGGTATCGCCAATTTCCAGCACCGTCAGGCCATTGACCTTACCGACAGCCAGACCATCACTATCAATCAGAATTTGGCCTTCCTGGATATCTTCCAGAAAAGACTCACTAATGCGGCCGGTACGATACTGTTTTCCATCTAACGCCTGCTGCACATGACCGGCATTGAGCTCAGCATCACCGGCCTGGTTGGCGTAATAACAAGCTTCCCGCACCAGCTCCAGCACATCGGCAAAACGGGCGGACAGTTTGCGCTGATGCTCCGCCTGGCGGAAGCTAAATCTGAGCAGTTGGGTCAGACCACAGGCGGTTAAAGGCCCGGCATCCAGTGCCTGAATCTGGTCCTGAACTTGCAGCGACATATCTTTCATCGTCTGGCTGCATAACGGCAAATAATGCTCAAAATCAGCCAGCACCCGGAACAGTTCATTAAATTCATCATCAACGTCCTGCACCAGATAATACAAATCGCGCGAGCCGAGCAACACGATTTTAACATTCAGTGGCACCGCTTTGGGCGTAATAATGGTGGAATTCGTCACAGCATGATCAGACAAGGTATCAATATTGATTTCGCCGCTTTTTAGCGCCAATTTCAGCGCATCCCACACTGCAGGCTGTGACAACAACCGATCCGCATCCAGGATTAGATAACCACCATTGGCCTTGTGTAAGGCGCCGGAGCGGATCATCCGGTAGTTGGTATACAAAGCCCCTTGCTCTGAACTGTATTCCACCCGGCCAAATAAGTTGCCATAACTGGGATTGGCTTCGAACACTATAGGTGCGCCGGACATCAGTTCATGGTGCATCAGCACATTAGGCACAAAATCGCCGATAAACAGGCTGCGAAGGTCCATTTCTTCCAGTTTGTCGCTTTCCAGTTCTTCTGGCAGCAGTTCCAGTACCGCCTTCACCAGCTGCGGTTTCATCTCGCGTAAATAACGCAATACCCCAAGCTCAGTGGCGTAATCGTGTTCCAGCTGTTTTAGCAGCGGTTTAATCGCCTGCTCTATGGTATCGCGGCGTAAGGTGCGTAAATTTTCTGACAACTCCCGTTTCCACTGCGGCAATTCCAGCAATTGCTCATTGAGGATAGTTTCCAGTTCAGACACCAAGCCATAGAAAAACTGCCGTTTTTCATCAGGGAGATTGGCAAACTCGGTATCATCCAGCGGCTTGCCGTCAATCACAGGTGAAAAACTGACAGCGCCATTGTCTTCATACAACACCACTTGTTTTTCCAGCGCTTTGCGCTCAACCAGTTCGATGGCGGCTTCATATTTATCATCAAAAGTAGCGTGAATGGCTTTTTTCTTGCGCTGATAACCCGGGTTATCAAAAGCTGCCGGGAAGGTATCGAGTAATTCATCAATCAAGGCTTCGATTTTTTTCACCAGCACCCGGCCTTCGCCCGGTAATAACCTGAGAGTTTGCGGGACACGTTCATCTTCGAAGTTATTGATATAACACCAATCATCCGGCGTTTCTTTTTCACTGGCGGCACTTTGTAAAATGTCCTGCACCAGGGTAAAACGACCCAGCGCGGGTTCACCCATCACATACAGGTTATACCCTGGCATATCCATGCCAATAGCAAAAGATAACGCGGCTTTGGCCCGTTCCTGTCCGATAAAGCTGCTGCTAAAACCGGACACGTCGAGTGCGTCACGGATCTGATGTTCGTCAAGCTGAGGACCTAACTGATGGACAGGCAAAGCAAAAGCCTGTAACGAAGTTGAAGCGGCTTTGGTCACGGCCGGATGCGTCATGAATCATTCCCGGAAAAAAAACTGACGCCTATAGTAACAAAAACTGGCCGTAACGAAAGCCTGTCGACGAGCTCACACCGGTAAGCCTTTGCGACTAAAGTGTAAGCCACCACATTGCAGGCAACTTTGTAATTCGCCGGGATGATAATAAGCTAAACAATGCTGACAACTGCGACAGCAATATAACCCCATGCCAACCTGTTCACCTTGCGCATAAATGCCCTGATGTTCCAAATCCTGTAATAACTCCTGCCATTCAACCTGCGTCTTATCGGTGACCCTGGATAATTCAACCCACAATGCTTCCGGCCAGATAGAAGGCCGCTCATCAGCGTCAACCTGCCGGCGCAAGGTTTCCACAAACAACTGCGTTTCATAAGCGGTTAAATCCGAACCCGCCTTCAGATAAGCGCGGATGGTATCCGCCAGCGCCACTAACTGCCCCACTTGCTGCTGGCGGGTTTTGTCCAGTTCCTGACTGAAGTGCTGTAACCATTGCTGATATTTCTGTTCAAAACCGGCCATATTAACCTCCTCGCTACAAATCACAGCTTTGAGTGTAGTGAATAAAATCATTTTTAGTGTGAGCTATTTTCACTTGAAGCCACAAAATCCGCGGGCTGCGCAACTGTTCACTCAACAAGCAGGTTGAGCATTAATCACCCTAAAAATAAAATTTGACCGCTGATAAGCGTGCGTTGACCGCTTTCATCTTGTGTTGGCATGGCGCTATCTATATTTTTTGCCGGCAACAAAACTGAGCCCAAAATGGGTACGAAGTTCAGGGTAGAGCCGGTTTTATTGCCCTCATAAGTCACGTATAAAGGAACTCCAGGATGTATTCTTATAACAAATTAAATCGCGCCGTTCGTCTGGCTCTGTTAGTCAGCGCGACAACTGCCGTAGCATTACCGGCCGCAGCCCAACAAAGCGCTGAACCAAAATCTGTTGAGCGTATCGCTGTAACAGGTTCGAAAATCAAACGTATTGGCGAGCTGTCTCCAACACCTGTGACTGTTATTTCAGGTGATACTATGGTCGATGCCGGTATTACCAACGTCGGTGAATTGTTAAGTGATATGCCAAATGCGGTTCCTGGCCTGTCGCCGGAAACCACCAACAACACCTTATTTGCTTCAGGCCTGAACCTGACAGCATTACGTAATTTGGGCTATAACCGTACTCTGGTCCTCGTCAATGGTCGCCGTTTTGTTGGTTCAAACCCAGGTAACACTGCGGTTGACTTAAACAACATTCCTTCCGCCATGATTGAACGTATTGAAGTCACCACTGGTGGCGCTTCTGCCGTTTATGGCTCTGATGCTGTTGCCGGTGTCGTCAACATCGTGACGAAAAAAACCATCGATGGTTTTGAATTTGATGCTGCCACTACCCGTCCACAACAAGAAGGCGGCGAAGAAAACTTCTACAGCTTCACTTTCGGTGGCGTGGAAGGCGATACAGATTTTATCACTAACGTAACTTATGCTGACCAAGGTCAGGTTCGTGGTGATGCCCGTGATTTTGTCCGCAATGCCGTGATCGGGATTGATAACCCGGCCAACAAAAATGGCACCGATGGTATCCCGGGCCGTATTATTTGGGATCAAACCGGTAATCCAATTCTGCGCACCTCTCACAACACAGGTGCGTCACAATTCGGTACAACATTTTACGCCTATGACCGCCAGGGTAACATTAATCTGTTTAATGAAAATGACGGTCAACCTTATCCATTCGTTGCTGGCAGCACGGCACAAAACAGCCGCTACTTAGCGTCAAACAATGGCCCGGGTGATGGTTATAACACTTTAGCTTACCGTTACTTACGGACCCCATTAGAGCGTCTGAATATCAGCGCCAACATCGGTCATCAGATTAATGACGATCACCGTGCCAATCTGGAACTGACTTACGCCGAATCAAAAGCAACAGGTGAAGGTTCTCCGGCATTTTTCTCTGGCACTACCGCGCTGAAACTGAGCCAGAATTATGCCTTCTTCTCTGACGCAACCCGTAAATTCTTTACTGATAACAGCATCAAAGGTGACATTCCGGTCGGTTATATCGCCCAAGCCTTTGGTAATCGCCAATATGCGCAGGATCGGACTTTAGCCCGTGCCGCCTTAAGTTTTGAAGGTCAGTTAACAGAAGACTGGAGCTACGATGCTTACCTGAACAAAGGTAAAGTTGATGCGGATACCACGTGGTATGGTGAAATGCTGCGTGATCGTTTCTTCGCAGGTTTAACTGCGACCCGCGATGCCAACGGTAAAGTCAGCTGCAATAACTGTGTTCCACTGGATATTTTTAATCCATCAGCTCAAGCTGTGGAATGGATCAGTACGGATGCTGAACGTTTGGCGACCCTGAAACAGGATTCTGCCGCCTTTACCGTCAGCGGTGATTTGTTTGAATTACCTGCCGGTATGGTCGCTTCAGCTTTTGGCGTTGAATACCGCAAAGAAGCCACTGAAACCCGTCCGGATATCAATGTGCAGACAGGTGCTTTATTTGGCAATAAATCAGTACCTTATGCTGGCGAATACAGCGTACGTGAGGCCTCTGCCGAAGTGTCAGTACCGCTGCTGACTGATTTGCCAATGGTACAGGATTTAATGTTGGAATCTGCTGTTCGTCTGATGGATTACAGCACTTCAGGTTCAGATGAAGCCTGGAAATTAAGCCTGAACTATACCATTAACGATGAACTGAGATTCCGTGTTAACCGCTCGAAATCAGTGCGCGCGCCAAACGTCGGTGAGTTATACAACCCTGCCAGCCAGACCTTCAGCACGCTGAATGATCCATGTGAGCAGAAACGCATCACCAACGCCGGTAACTTTAAAGAAAATATCACCAACAACTGTCGTGCTGCCGGTTTACCAGAAGGCTGGAAACCAACGGATGGCTGGTTAGCTGGTGGTAACAAGTCTGGTTTTATTACCGGTAACGCCCAACTGGTGAACGAACGTGCTTATGACATCACCACTGGTTTTGTCTATACGCCTGAGCTGCTGGAAGGTCTGAGCATTACGGTGGATTACTGGAAGTTTAATATTTCCGATATGATTACCAGTCATGGTGCCCAGACTGTGGTGGATAACTGCTATCAACTGGATAGCCTGAACAACCCATATTGTGCGTTGTTTGTGCGTGATCCAGTCACTAAAGATATTATTGACTACACAGTCAAGCCAATGAACTCAGCACAATCTGCGCTGTCAGGCGTTGATATCGAAACTAACTATAAGTTCGATCTGGCTGATTTTGGTGCTTTAGACTTACGTCTGATGGCAACTTACCTGGAAAACTACGAGCAGAATGCGACCGGTGAAGCGAAAGACAACCGGGAATATCAGGGCTCTTATGGTTACTTCCGTTGGAAAGGTCGTTTCACTGCAAACTACAGCATCGAAGACTTGACGGTCGTACTGGGCTCTAGCTACACCCATGACTCAGTCTATGACCGTAGCGGCTGGACCCCTGAAGTGAACAACTTTAACGAAATCGGTTCTTACACTAGCTGGGATCTGACCAGCCGTTACAGTGTCACTGACAACCTGCAACTGCGGGCCGGTGTACTGAACATGTTTGACCGTCAGCCAATCCGTAACCCATCGACCTTTGACCAGGGCGAGTTTTACGACATCCTGGGTCGTCGCTTCACTGTGGGCGTGAACTACAAGTTCTAACTCATAGTGCACTGACCTGAAAAGGAGAGGCTTGCCTCTCCTTTTTTTATGTCCAGGGACGGACGGTACAGCCTTGCAGTCGGGAATAAGCAAGGCTGCATGCGCAGCAAGCCGATATTTCCACAGTTATTCAGCGCCTTTCCAAGGCCTGACGGTTGTTGCCACACCCCCGCTTGCGGTATGCTTAGCGCATTCTGTGCCGGTCAGCCGGCTGCCTTTGATTTGATAAGTTGGAACTTTTGATGCAAGAATCACAAATCCCTGCCCAAAGCTACGATCCGAAAGCGATTGAAACCCAGATGCAGCAACACTGGGAACAACACAATCTGTTTAAAGTGGTGGAAGATCCCAGCAAAGAGAAATTCTATTGTCTGTCGATGTTCCCTTATCCAAGTGGCCGTTTACATATGGGCCATGTCCGGAACTACACCATCGGTGATGTGATCAGCCGTTTCCAGCGGATGCAAGGCAAAAACGTGATGCAACCTATGGGTTGGGACGCCTTTGGTCTGCCGGCAGAGAATGCCGCTATCGCCAACAAAACGGCACCGGCTACCTGGACCTACGCCAATATCGATTACATGAAAAACCAGTTAAAACGCTTAGGTTTTGGTTATGACTGGGATCGCGAGCTGGCAACCTGTAAACCTGAATACTACAAATGGGAACAATGGTTCTTCACCAAGCTGTTTGAAAAAGGTCTGGTTTACAAAAAAATGGCCACTGTCAACTGGGATCCGGTCGATCAGTGTGTGCTGGCCAACGAGCAAGTGATTGATGGTCGTGGCTGGCGTTCGAATGCTTTGGTTGAACAACGTGAATTAGCGCAGTGGTTTATCAAAATTACCGACTACGCCGAAGAGCTGCTGCAAGACCTGGATAAACTGGACGAATGGCCAGAGCAAGTCAAGACCATGCAGCGCAACTGGATTGGCCGCTCAGAAGGGGTGGAAATCAAGTTTGCTGTCGCCGGTTCCAGCTATGATTTCTCAGTGTATACCACCAGACCTGACACCCTGTATGGCGTGACTTACGTTGCCATTGCGCCACAACATCCGCTGGCGCAAAAAGCGGCCAAGCTCGACAGCGCAGTGCAGCAATTTATTGACGACTGCAAAGGCGGCAAAATTGCTGAAGCTGAAATGGCGACGATGGAGAAAAAAGGTACCGCCACTGGTTTCTTCGCGGTCCATCCGCTGACCGGCGAACAAGTGCCTATTTTTGTCGCTAACTTTGTGCTGATGGATTATGGTTCAGGCGCTGTGATGGCAGTACCAGCACATGACCAGCGTGATTTTGAATTCGCCAGCAAATATGGCTTAAAAATCAAGCAAGTGGTTGCGCCTGCCGCCGGTTCAGATGCCGTGGTTGATTTAACCAAAGCCGCATTTACCGACAAAGGTGTGCTGATTAACTCTGCTGAATTTGATGGTCTGGCTTTTGCCGGGGCTTTTAAAGCTATTGCTGCCAAACTGAGCGACAAAGGCGTTGGCCAGGTTAAAGTGAACTACCGCTTACGTGACTGGGGCGTATCCCGTCAGCGTTACTGGGGCGCGCCTATTCCGATGCTGACGCTGGAAGACGGCAGCCAGGTACCGGTGCCGGCCGATCAGTTGCCAGTGCGGTTACCGGAAGATGTGGTGATGGATGGTGTCAAATCGCCGATCAAAGCCGATCCTGACTGGGCCAAAACCAGTTACAACGGTCAACCTGCACGGCATGAAACCGATACCTTCGATACCTTTATGGAATCAAGCTGGTACTACGCGCGTTACTGCAGCCCGCAACATGATGGTGCTATGCTGGATCCGGCCAAAGCCAATTACTGGTTACCGGTCGATCAATATATCGGTGGTATTGAACATGCCATTCTGCATTTGTTGTATTCACGCTTTTTCCATAAGCTGCTGCGTGATGTTGGCTTAGTGCAATCGGACGAACCCTTTAAACGACTGTTATGTCAGGGCATGGTGCTGGCCGAAACCTTCTACCGTGAACATGAAGGTGGCAGCAAGACCTGGTATTCGCCGCAGGATGTGGAGACTGAGCGCGACGACAAAGGCCGCATCAGCCAAGCCCTGTTGTCTAGTGATGGGCAGCCGGTGTTATCGGCTGGCATGAGCAAAATGTCCAAGTCGAAAAATAACGGGATTGATCCACAAACCGTGATCGACTTATATGGCGCAGATACAGTGCGGTTATTTATGATGTTCACCGCCCCACCAGAGCAAACGCTGGAATGGCAGGACTCTGCTGTCGAAGGCGCTAACCGCTTCCTGCGTCGGGTCTGGACTTTAGTGCAGGACTTTAAACAGCGTGGTGTGGCACCAGCGCTTGAGATCAGTAGCCTCAATGCCGATCAAAAAGCGCTGCGGCGTGAAATTCATAAAACTATCGCCAAAGTTACCGACGATATAGGCCGCCGTTATACCTTTAACACCGCCGTGGCCGCTATTATGGAGCTGATGAACAAGCTGCAAAAAGTGCCAAATGAACAGCCGCAGGATCTGGCGGTGTTGTCGGAAGGTTTGCACGCCACCATCGCCCTGCTCAATCCAATCACACCACATTTATCCCAATATCTGTGGCGGGAACTGGGTCACAGCAGCGAGCTGGAACAAACGGCCTGGCCTGTGGTTGATGAGTCGGCACTGGTTGAAGATGAAAAACTGGTGGTGGTGCAAATCAATGGTAAAGTCCGCAGTAAAGTGACAGTGGCGATTGATGCCAGCCAGGAGCAGGTGCTGACACTGGCCAAAGCCGAAGAAAACGTGCAACGTTATCTGGACGGTGTGGAAATCCGCAAAGTCATTTACGTGCCGGGTAAATTACTGAGTCTGGTGGTGGGCTAAATGCAAGCAGCACGCCGGCCAGGCCGGAGCCTCCGATCTTTACTGAGCTGGCGTCAGCTATGGTTGTCATTACTTTTGGTCAGCAGCTTGCTGCTGTCCAGCTGTGGTTTTCAGCTGCGTGGCAATCTGCCGCTGGCCAAATATCAGGCGATTTATCTGCAGGGTGACCGCCACTCCGAGTTGCTGGAGCGCCTCAGTGTGCAGCTCAAACGCAATCAAGTGCAATTGCTGGCGCAAAGTGATGCCAGCCATCCGCTGATTAAACTTGATAGTGATGGCTTGTCGCGCCGGACTTTATCGTTATTTCCCAATGGTCAAGTGGCTGAATACGAACTGATTTACACAGTGCGGTATCAAATCGTGCTGCCCGGACAAGAACCAAAGCCGTATCAGATTGAGCTTAATCGCGATTATCAGGATGATCCCAATGCGGCCCTGGCCAAAGCCAGAGAGCTGGATCTGATGCTGACCGAGCTACGGGAACAAGCGGTCGCCCGCATCATCCGTCAATTGGGCCGGCTCTGAGCTATGCTCAAACTTTACAGTAACCAGCTGCCAGCCCAGTTAAAAAAAGGGCTGGCCACTGTCTATCTGGTGTTTGGCGAAGAACCGCTGCAAAAAATGGAAGCGCTGGATGATATCCGTCAGGCTGGCAAAGCCGCGGGTTTTGACGAACGGCAGAGTTTTATTTATGAAACTCAGTTCGAATGGGCTGACTTTTTTAATGAAATCAACAGCCTGTCTTTGTTTAATCCACGCCAGCTCCTCGAGCTTGATCTGGGCACCAATAAACTGCCACCTGCAGCGCAAGAGCAGTTAAAACTGCTACCCGCTTTGTTGCATCCGGATTTAATTCTGGTGTTACACGCCGCCAAAAATGCCACCGAATTTAGCAAACAAAGCTGGTTTAAAGCCCTGGCTGATGTGGGTGTGCAGGTACAGTTTTATCCGCTGGACGATCATCAGTTTATGCGCTGGTTAAAAGAACGGGCCCAGCAGTTGGGATTACGCCTGCAAACCGATGCGCTGCAACTACTGCAACATCACGCCGCCGGAAATTTACTGGCCGCCCGGCAAGAGCTGGAAAAACTGGCCCTGACCCACTATGGCCAGTGGCTGGATGGCGCATTTTTACAACAGTATCTGGCTGATCAATCCCACTTTACTGTGTTCCAACTGGTCGACGCCTTACTGGCCGGTCAGGGTGAAGAAGCACTGCATAGATTAGACCGGTTACTGCAGCAAGATACTGAAGCTGTGATCATCGGCTGGCAACTGCAAAAAGAAGCATTGCAGTTACTGCAATTACAACAGGCACAGCAGCAAGGCATCGCACTGACCGAGTTATTTAAAAAATTCGCTATCTGGCCCAAACGTCAGCCGTTATATCAACAAGCTCTATTACGCTTATCGCCACACTGGCTACATTTTCTTATTCAGGAACTAGCCTGCTTTGACCGCGCTTTTAAGTCTGGTCAGTTAAGTTCGACCGAAACGGCTTTGGCCCATCTGGTTACGCTGTTTATTAATCCGGTGCCAAAAGTCTTTTCGCTGCAGCAACTGACGGAGCCTTATTAATGGCGATGCTCGGCTTTTATGGCGGTACTTTTGACCCTATCCATCAGGGCCATCTGCAACTGGCTTTGTATGTCGCCACACATTGCCAGCTAACCAGCCTGCAACTGCTGCCCTGTCACCTACCGCCCCACCGGGCCCACCCTGGCGTCAGCAGCGCACACCGCGCCGCAATGGTCGAGTTGGCGATAGCCCCTTACCCGCAATTGCAGCTTAACACCCTGGAGCTGGCGAAAAACTCGCCGTCCTACACTGTCGAAACCCTGGAGCAACTCACAGCGCAATATCCGACAGATACGCTGTTATTTGTGATAGGTATGGATTCGCTCACTCAGTTACAACACTGGCACCGCTATCAGGATATTCTTCAGCTTTGTCATCTGTTGGTGTTACAAAGACCCGGCTATCACGCCACAGCGCCGGCCACTGTCAGTTTATTGCAACGTTATCAAGCCGTCGACCTGGCACAATTGCAACAGCAACGTGCTGGCTGCATTCTGTTATTGCAAAATCCGCGGTACGATATTTCCGCCAGCCAAATCCGCCATGCTTTGCAACAGGACGCAGATCCGCTGCCGCCAGAGCTGCAAATCGCCGCGGTTAGCAGCTATATCCGCCAGCATGGCTTGTATCAGGTATAACTGCCGTGAAAAAGCTGGTAAAATGCGCCGTTTTAGCACACAGCCAATGGGGTAATCCGTGCAGACTCAGCAATTAATCGCATTCGTCGTCGACAAAGTTGATGATATGAAAGCAAAAGATATCGTACAACTCGATGTAAAAGGCAAATCTACCGAAACTGAATGTATGGTGGTGTGCTCTGGCACGTCCAACCGTCATACCCGCTCTGTCGCCGCTTATCTGGTGCAGGAAGCGAAAAAAGCCGGTCTGACCATTCTGGGTATCGAAGGTGAAAAAAGCGGTGACTGGGTGCTGGTCGATTTAGGTGAAGTCGTCGTGCACGTGATGCTGGACGAAAGTCGCGGTTTTTATCAGTTGGAAAAACTCTGGGCTGCCTGATCAGATGAAACTGATGTTAATTGCGGTCGGTCAAAAAATGCCGGCCTGGGTCACGACGGCTTATGAAGAATATGCCCGCCGTTTCCCGCGCGACCTGCCGTTAGAGCTGGTTGAGATCCCAGCCGGTAAACGCGGTAAAAATGCCGATATCAAACGGATTTTGGACGCTGAAGGCGAAAAAATGCTGGCGGCAGTGCCCAAAGGCAGCCGGATTGTGACCCTCGAAGTCGAAGGCGGCAATTGGAACAGCCCGCAATTAGCACAAAAACTGGAACAATGGCAAATGGACGGCCGTGATGTTTGTCTGCTGGTCGGTGGTCCGGAAGGACTGGCGCCTGCATGCGTTGCCGCCAGTGAAGCCAAATGGTCTCTGTCGGCGCTGACACTGCCGCATCCACTGGTGAGGGTGGTGCTGGCAGAAAGTCTGTATCGTGCCTGGAGTATCAGCACTAACCATCCCTACCATCGCGAGTAATCATGCGCAAACGCCGGATAGCGATCTCAGACCATGCTGCTGAAGCCATGCTGTTTAACCGGCGGGTGTTGTTTTCTTTTTGCGTGGTGGTGCTGCTATTTGGGATTTTAATGCTGAACCTGTACCAGCTACAGGTAGTAAAATATGATGAATACTCAACCCGCGCTGATGGAAACCGCATTAAACTAGTGCCACTTTCGCCCAACCGCGGCATGATTTTTGACCGCAACGGCTTGTTATTGGCAGAAAACAGTCCGGTGAACTCACTGGAACTGGTGCCGGAACAAGTCCCTGATTTAGCTGCTACTGTGGCCGAACTGGCGAAACTTATTGTCATTGATGCAGAGCTGCAACAAGATTTTTTTAAAGAAGTTAAACAGCAGCGCCGTTTTAAAAGTATTGCGCTAAAAGAGCATCTGACCGAGCAGGAAGTGGCGATCCTGGCAGTGCACTTACACAGATTTAGTGGTGTCACGCTGGAAGCCCGGCTGACCCGGAATTACCCTTATGGTGATTTGCTCACCCATGCCATTGGTTATATTGGCAAAATTAATGAAAAAGAATACAAAGCACTGGAAGATGCCGGGCTCAGCGCCAATTACGCCGCCAGCCGTGATATTGGCAAAGTCGGGTTGGAAAAGTTCTATGAAGCGCAGCTGCATGGCACTGTTGGTTATCAGGAAGTTGAAGTCAACAGCCGGGGCCGGGTGATCCGCACTTTGCGTGAACAACCTGGCGTCTCTGGCGATGACCTGTTTTTATCGCTGGATCTGGGCATGCAGCTCAAGGCGCAGGAAGCATTGGGCGAAAATCGCGGTTCAGTGGTGGTACTGGACCCACGCGATGGTGCAGTACTGGCGTTTTACAGTAACCCAAGCTACAACCCGAATTTATTTGTGCATGGCATTAGCGGTAAAAATTACCGGATGTTACTGAATTCGCCGGATCGGCCACTGGTCAACCGCATTACCCAAGGCTTGTTTCCACCAGCTTCAACCATCAAACCGCTACTTGGTGTGCTGGGGTTGGAAAATGGCACCGTCACTGAACATACCCGGATCCCGGACCCTGGCTTTTATCGCTTGCCCAATGTCAGCCGGCCCTGGCGCGATCACTCAAAATACGGTCATGGTTATGTGGATATCTACACGGGTATCATCAAAAGCTGCGACACCTATTTTTATGATTTAGCCTACAAACTCGGCATCGATAAAGTTGCTGATTTTATGACCAAAGCTGGTTATGGCCGCCCCAGCGGTATTGATGTGCATGAAGAAAGTGAAGGTAATATGCCGACTCGTGCCTGGAAAAAGGCCCGCCATAAACAGAACTGGGGCCCTGGCGATACCATTAACATCGGCATCGGCCAAGGCTACTGGCAGGCCACGCCGCTGCAGATGGCAATCACCACAGCCACCCTGATCAATAATGGTGCCCGGCTCAAACCACGGCTGGGGCGCTATTTCCACAATCAGCACCAGGATCAAACCTTACTGCAACCTTTTGAGCAAGCCATTACCGTGGTCAATCCGGGTAACTGGGCCATTTCACGCGAAGCCATGCGACGCACGGCGCAGCAGGAAGGGGGCACTGCCAGGGCGGCGTTTTTAGGCGCCCGCTATAATCCAGCCGGCAAAACCGGCACCCAGCAGGTCATTAACATCGCCGCAGGGCAAAAATATAACGCCAAGGCGATTAACGAGCGCCACCGCGACAACGCGATGTTTATTGGTTACGCGCCGCATGACAATCCAGAAATAGTGGTGGCTGTAGTGGTAGAAAATGCCGGTGGTGGTGGCAGTAATGCAGCGCCGGTTGGCCGTATCATGATGGATTATTATTTTACTCCGGTCGATGCCAGACCGGCTTTGCCAACGCTGGCCGACATTGCCGTGATGCAACAGCAAAGAGCTGACGATATGCAAAAACGTGAACAGCGCTATGCCGAAGAAAAAGCTGAGCAGGAACTGCGCAAGAAAAAACAACAAGCGCCGGCCGCCCCTGAAGTCAACGCACCTGCTGGTGGCGCTACCACATTACAACAAGCCGCCGGGGCCCCGAACACCAAACCGCAGCTAAGCACTGAATCCAATACCGCTGCGGCTGCAGTACCTGAACAAACCGTCAACCCACCGGCACAGACTCCAGCCCGCACTGAGGATAACCCAATCGATGAATGAGCAGGAAAACCGCTCCTTTTGGCTGCGCTGGCATATTGACGGCCCACTGTTTGCAGCCTTAATGGTATTAATTGTGCTGGGGCTGTTTACCCTGTACAGCGCCGATGGTCAGGATTTGGTTAAAGTCGAAGGTCAGGCATTAAAAGTCGGCTTTGCCCTTGGTATCATGCTGCTGCTGGCGCACATAGATCCACAAAGTTACCGCCGCTGGTCGTTGCCGCTGTATCTGGTTGGACTGTTTTTTCTGCTTTGTGTTGAATTGTTTGGTTATACCGCTAAAGGCTCAACCCGCTGGATTGACTTAGGTTTTACTAAATTCCAACCCTCAGAAATGATGAAACTGGCGGTGCCGATGGCAGTGGCCTGGTATATGGCGAAAGAAGCCATCCCACCCCGTTACCGCGATGTGGTACTTGGATTTGTGATTTGTTTGGTCCCCACCCTATTGATTGCCAAACAACCGGATTTGGGCACTTCTATTCTGATTGCGATGTCCGGCATCTTTGTGCTGTTTTTATGTGGCATGAGCTGGCGCATTATTGCTTTAGTCGGCGCTTTGTTAGCTGCCTTTATCCCACTGCATTGGAATTTTCTGATGCACGATTATCAGAAACGCCGCGTCATGACGTTACTGGATGCAGAGCGTGATCCGCTTGGTTCCGGTTACCAGATTATTCAGTCAAAAATCGCCATTGGCTCAGGGGGCATTGAAGGTAAAGGCTGGATGCAGGGCACTCAGTCACAACTGGAGTTTTTACCAGAACGCCATACTGACTTTATCTTTGCGGTGTATTCGGAAGAATTTGGCCTGATTGGCGTGGTAGCATTGCTGCTGATCTATCTGTTTATCATTTGGCGCGGCTTGCGTATCGCCACCCAAGCACACGACAACTACAGCAGATTTCTGGCTGGCAGTATTACCCTGACATTTTTTGTCTATGTCTTTGTCAATATTGGCATGGTATCTGGTATCCTGCCGGTTGTTGGTGTTCCGCTGCCGCTGGTCAGCTTCGGCGGAACTTCTCTGGTGACTTTACTGGCTGGTTTTGGCATTTTAATGTCGGTAAGCACTCACAAACGGATGTTAGCAAAACAATCATGATTCAAGCTCCTGTGATGCGGTCTGCCGCCAGACCTACCCTGTTTTCTGCCGTAATGTTACTGGCAGCCTGTTCCAGTGCGCCAGACTCCTCTGGCGGTGCATCCGGCAGCGCCAGTTATCCGGAACCGAATAAAGGCCGTTACGCCCAGCAAAAAGATAGCATTCCACTGCGATTCCCAACTGAGCAGGAAATGCAGGATCCGGAACCGACTATTGAGCCATTAAGCCGTGGTGGTAATAAACCCTATAATATTTATGGCGTTGATTACACACCAACCACCAGCATCACTGAATACAGTGAAAGCGGTACTGCGTCCTGGTATGGCAATAAGTTTCATGGCCACGATACCTCCAACGGCGAAAAATATGATGTGTTTGCCATGACGGCGGCACATAAAACCCTGCCACTGCCGTCCTATGTCCGGGTCACAAACCTCGACAACTACCGCAGCGCCATAGTCCGGGTCAATGACCGCGGCCCTTTTCATAATGGCAGGGTCATTGATTTATCTTACTCAGCGGCTTATAAACTGGGCATTTTCCAGACCGGTACTGGCCGGGTAAAAGTCGAACTGGTGAGCTCGCCTGCGATGCAAGGCCAAAGCAGTTTTGCGACGCCTATTAGCCGAGATGATTTTTCCGCGCAGGAACAACCGAAAGATTACCTGACCGAAGCCGAACCGGTACGTCCGGCGGCAACTGTCACCGGCAAAGCCGCGTCCGGCTGTTATATCCAGTTGCTTGCCAGCAGTGATCAAACAAAAGTGCAACGCTTGGGGAACGAATTACAACAACAGTGGTCATTACCCACAACGATTGAAGCGGCCAACGGTTTTTACCGTTTATTAGCCGGTCCTATCCAACAGGATGTGACGGGCTGGCTGCAAAAAATGCAGGAACACAGTTATCCTGATGCCTACATCACTAATAAAAAATTATGTGGTCTGTAATTGGCAGACCAAATCAGCTTCGTGTTAACAAAAGAAAGAGTGTCATGAATCAGTATCGTCGTATTTTTATCGCCAGCACTTTGAGCTGCATCAGTTTTTTCGCCAGCAGCCAGGCCGTTCAGGTCACCCCATCTGCTCCAGAAGTGAACGCCAAAGGTTATATTCTGATCGATTATGACACCGGCAAAGTATTGGCTGAAGGCAACGCCGACACTTTACTGGCCCCGGCCAGTCTGACCAAAATGATGACCAGTTATGTGGTCGGCACCGAAATTAAAAACGGCAATATCAAACCAACGGATTTGGTAACCATCAGTGAAAACGCCTGGGCCAAGCAATACAGCGACTCTTCCAAGATGTTTATTGAAGTAGGCGCCACGATTCCGGTCGGCGAATTAAACCGCGGTATTATCATTCAGTCCGGCAACGACGCTTGCGTGGCCATGGCTGAACATATCGCCGGCACTGAAGGTGCCTTTGTCGAGTTGATGAATGCCCACGCCAAACGCATTGGCATGGACAGTACCACCTACGCTAACAGTCATGGTCTGCCGGACGAAAAGCAACGCACCACTGCACGCGATATGGCCAAACTGTCGGTCGCGCTGATCCGTGATGTACCGGAAGAATATAAAATTTATGCCGAAAAAGAATATGTGTTTAACGGCATTAAACAATACAACCGTAATGGTTTGTTATGGGATAAAAGCCTGAATGTCGACGGCATCAAAACCGGTCATACCAGCGAAGCCGGTTATAGCCTGATCACTTCAGCGACCAAAGATGGCATGCGGTTGGTTTCTGTCGTGATGGGCACTGAAAGTGCCAAAATCCGCGAAGCAGAAAACAAAAAGCTGCTGACCTATGGCTTTCGTTTTTTCGAAACTTTCTCCCCTTACAAAGCCGGTGAAGTTTTTGCTGAACAGCGCGTATGGCAAGGCAACAAAGAAAACATTACTTTAGGTGTGTTATCAGAAACCCCAATTACCTTAC
>Ga0209599_10000342_pt1 | contig 32082 bp, 34 predicted proteins | sample Shrwel_input2_FT_FD_187534 | JGI IMG/M metagenome (GOLD analysis project Ga0209599, IMG submission 187534) | Subsurface microbial communities from deep shales in Ohio, USA - Utica-3 well 1 S input2 FT (SPAdes) (version 2) ...
AACTCTTACACCTTGCGGCGCTGGAACCTAAATCCAGTGCGTCTACCAATTTCGCCACGCCCCCGATGGATGTGTATATTAGTGATAAACTTTCTTGCTGACAAGCCTTTTTTATAAAAAAACCATCCATCTGAAAGCTAATGCTTTTTTCATATACAAATCAAAAATACAGAAATAAAAAAAGAGACTTTAAATAAAGTCTCTTTTTCGTATTTGGCAGAGGATCAAGGACTCGAACCTTGACGAACGGTTTTGGAGACCGTCATGCTACCATTACACCAATCCTCTATAAGCGCATGATTAAGTCATTTCTGATTTAACCATAAAAAAAGCAAGATATTCTTGCTTTTTAAATTTGGTGGGGGCGAAGAGACTCGAACTCTTACACCTTGCGGCGCTGGAACCTAAATCCAGTGCGTCTACCAATTTCGCCACGCCCCCGATGGGTATGCATATTAGTGAGAAAGCATCTTCATGACAAGACTTTCTAACAAAAAATGCATTCAAATGAACATATAATATTCAAATCAAAGATTTATGTTTATTTTTACAACAGTTTGATCGCGTTTATACACTTTCTTGCGTCTATAACGGAACTAAAACGTTGTTCAAAATTCTTCATTAATAAGCCCTTAATTAAAGGTAAAAAACACAAAAAGTGAGATGGCAGTTGTATATGTAATTGTTGACAATGTAGCAATGCCCAATCGCGATAGGTTTTTGCTGTGAGCTTCGAATGGATAAGCCATTCATATAAAATAAGACCTAATGCATATAAATCAGTTTGAACTGTTTTTTGTTGACCATGAAAAAGTTCAGGTGCCATATAGTGTGGCGTTGCATTTAAGTTTGGAGCAGTTACACCCTGTTTATGGGCTTGCTCAAAATCAATGAGCTTGCAAAGATCATCATAGGAACGAAAATGCTCAGGCTTCAAATCACCATGAATCCAACCTGATTCATGTAAATCACTTAATACATCTAATACTAAATTGATCTTATGCTTAATCATTTCGATATCTTTAATTAATCTGATATCTGTAAAAAAATCATGACTATCAATCAAGATTAATCCATAGCCCCCATTTATTAGCTCATTAAAACAAACAAACTGGTTAAGCTGAATAATTTGGTGCGGCAATAAAATATTCTGATTGATCAAATCACTATGGCGATAAAAATCTAACTCATCTAAAAAAGCGTGCTCTAAAATTTGATTATGTTTTGCCTCGTGATATTTGAGCCAATATTTTGTCTCATCTACATGAAAAGAATATAGTCGCCGACCAAATTGATAACTTTGATTTTTAGTGGTTAAGACCAAATTATTTATTTGAATATTTGGATCATAAATCCACGTAGTAAAACTCATTCTGCTGCTTTTCTTCCTGCTTTCGTAATGCCGTTAAACAATGCTCAATGGTTTTACCAATTCGTGCGTGTGTTTCAATTGAGCTTAGTTTAGGCCATGTTGCCCTCTCACCTTCTTGCTGAAGGATTTTAAAAAGTTTTGGTCGAGGGTTTTTCAACATGTAGTTATAGTGTCTTAAGCCATACTTGGCAATAATATTGACATCACCATAATAGCGTTGCCCCAAAATTCCATAGCCATGATCTAAAACTCGGCGAATTGGGAAAAAACTCCCCATATAATTTCGTGTTAGATCCATTAACTCCATGGCAATTGCCTTGCCTTGATGTCGAATAATTCGTTCAGGCCAACTCAACACATCTCGGCGAAATCTTTCACTATCGCTTTGCATAAAAGGTACAATATGCGGATTGACCTGACTGGCGATTGTATAATTAATATTGTAAAGCCGCGCCATTTTCTCTTGAGGAAAATCACTGCGCATACTGCCATCAACCCATTTGGTATTAGCTAAATACGGCGTGTGCAACCCATCATAACGTTTACTAGTCAAATGCACAGGTGGAAATAATACAGGTACAGCACAAGAAGCCAATACCGCACTCCAAACCAAAACATTTGGTGCTGTTAATGCATTCATGATACGCGGGTTTTGAGCTGTGTTATAAGGTGCAATGACAATATTGATATGCCGTTTTGATTGTTGATAAGCTTCTGCAAAAGTCACATCTCCAAGATTTTGCATCAGAAACTTTTTCAAATACATGACATCAGCAATTCCACCATTTCCGCGAATAAGCTCACTGACTTTTCTAAATTTGAAAGCATCACTGAAAAAGTGCTCTCCTTTTAGTAATTCAGGAATCTTATTGGGAGCAGAAACACCGAGCATACCTGTCATGATTGCGCCCGCACTTGAACCTGATAAAACGCTTGGCATCAAATCTTGTTCAAGCAAAGCTTTACAAACACCTGTATGAAACAGGCCCAATGTTGCACCACCTGAGAACATAAGTGCTGGTTGTCCATAAGCTTTTTGGCATTCTTCAAAAAAATGAATTTTTTCTTTCAATTGAAATGTGATGCACTCGCTCGAAGCTAAATATTGGAAGCACTCACTCATTTCCTCGACATAGTTTTCTATTATTTTTTTAGTACCGATATACGTTTCAGCATATAGCATCGGATGCCCAATATTGGCAAAGTCATACGACAACCCCTCTCTAAGCACATAAATTAAATCGAGAGTCCTGCGCTGTGTGCGATATTTTTTTAATAAGTTATGACGTTTAGACAGAATTTCAGCATCAAAATAAGGCGACTGATTGTCATATTTCCATGCCTCCTGACCAGATTCTTCATCCAGTTTTAAGGCGATTTCTTTCCATTCAGCGTAAGAATTTGCATGTTGTAAGTGTTCTTGTAGCATACCAACTCTATATGTTTGATATGTATTTCTTTTTTCTTGAACTCTTTTTAACATTCGCAGTCCTAAATCTCATCATATTTTTTATAATCTTGCACCTATACAATGCAAAAAGCGGCACCAACAATCAAGTATAAAATCTATTTATTGCATTCTTTTGATGATATTTCCTTTATTTTGAATATGGCGGTGATAGTATCCCTAACTATCGATCAATAAGTTTGGTTTGTATTATGGCTCTCCTTGATTTACCCGAATCTATTATCCAATCATTATCTAATGTCTTGACCCAATTACAGCAAATCCTTCCTGCACCAAGACAACCTACAGATTTTTCAGCAGTTGCTTTTCGATGGGAAAATCAAGAACTGGTCGCCATACAACAACCTAAAAAAATGTATTTGGAAGACTTAAAAGGAATCGAAAGACAAAAAGATAAAATCATCCAAAATACTTTACAGTTTTTGAATGGTTTGCCAGCCAATGATGTTTTATTGACAGGTTCTCGCGGAACTGGAAAATCATCGATTGTACGTGCACTACTGACTGAATATGCGACACAAGGTTTACGTTTAATAGAAATTGAACGCGATGACTTATCCGATTTACCTAAAATCCAAAAAATGATTGAAGACCGACCTGAGAAATTTATCGTTTATTGTGATGACCTCGCTTTTAACGCTGAAGATGAAAATTATCGTAGTTTAAAAAGCATCTTAGATGGCTCACTACAATCAGGTTCAAGCAATTTTATTATTTATGCGACTAGTAATCGTCGTCATTTACTTCCTGAATTTATGCATGAAAATACCCCTGTGCGTAAAGTTGATGTTCCGCAATACACAGAGCTACATCCACAGGAAGCGATTGAAGAAAAAATTTCGCTTTCCGACCGTTTTGGTCTGTGGCTATCGTTCTACCCAATGGATCAGCAGTTGTATTTAACTATTGTGGAACATTACATTCTTAAAGCAGGTTTGGAATATAATGATATTGTTCGCGGCGAGAGCTTAAAATGGTGTCAAGCGCGTGGTCAGCGCTCAGGGCGCGCCGCTTACCAATTTTCAAAGCATTGGATTGGCTCACAAAATCTTGAAAAATTGTCGAACAAAATCGCCTAATAATTGTCCTTAAAAGCTTTAGCTTTGTCCTTATTTCCATTTAGGTTAGGCAGTTGTTTCACATAACCTTAGCTTCAGCATAGCTTGAGTTTAGGAAATAAAATGAAGAAACAATTGCCCCCTACTGCACTTACAAGCAAAATTTTGGGAAAGAGTCTCATATTCGCTCAAGGTGCTTTAGATCAAGCCATCAAATATTCAACGATCCCATTTGATACAGCAGAAATCATTCTTCCAAGAACCGAGGAAAAATTTTATACATGGACACACTACGGAATTTTTTTCCCGCTATTACCTGAACCACATCGATATCTAAATATCATGATTTTACTAGGAACGCCGGGTGCACTGGCGTTTGACCATGACGACATTACTAGGGATGATCCACGTAAAACAGCCACTTTCTATTCAAGCACTGCTGCGATAGATCAGCACTTATTAAAAGCGTATATCATCCCAGAGCAAACCAATATTCATGTTGATGGTACACAAATTGAATTAGGCAATGAAGTTTCTATTACAGGCAGTTATCCCACGATTCATCTTCAAGGTGAATATCATGGTTTAAGTTTTGAATTCGATCTAGATGTGACTAATCAAGCCTCTTGGTTTATCAAAACACCTGTTTACGATCATTTTAGTCTTTTATCGAGATTTAAAGGTCAACTTGAATATCAAGGGCAAATAACTGATGCTGAAGGCTTATGTACTTATGAATATGCTAGAGCGACTGGCGCACATGGCGTAGTTAAAAAACTGCTACCTGAACCTTATAAATTACCACTCGACTTCTTCACCTATCAAATTATTAATCTGAATGAAACAACTCAGCTGTTATTAACCAAAGCAGATATATTGGGTCAACCCGTCGCTTATACCTTACATGTTCGCCACACTGATCAAGCTGCTGAAGTGTATACCAATGTTGAATTTAAAGTCATTTCTCATAAAATTGATGATTATGTTTCACCTAGCGGTAAAAAAATGCGTTTACCACAATTATTTTCTTGGTCAGTCAAAGATGATAACGGTAAAAAAGTGTTAGAACTTATCGCTGAAATAGATAGCCCTTATCGTTATGGGCACGGCATTGGCTATGCTGGGTCTTATACATTTTCAGCTGTATATTTAAATGATACTGTGCAAGGTCGCGGATACATCGAATATATTGATGTAGAAGATCAGAAAACGTTTGAAGATTAAATAAATACCTCGATTAGCCTTTGCTAAAACATCAAAGGCTAAACTATCTAAAACATACTCACACGCTTTAAATCTTAGGAGGACTTAAATTATCAATGAATTGATTAATTGAATCCTTAATCTCAGTTGCCACTTTTGTTTCAAAACCTTCGACCAAAAAGCGGCTAATCAGCCCTTCTATCAGGGTATAGGTCACTTCGACCAACATCTCTGCATTAGGAAAAGGTTGTAGATATTCTGCGATCAAATTTCTAATCCACACTTTATGCTCTTTTGATACCGTGATGATCTCTTGATCACCCAAATGTGACTCTGCCACTGCTCTGACAAATAAACATCCTTTAAAATTATCTTCTTGAAACCATAATAAATGCCAATCGATCAGCCGATTAAGTGCACTCCTTCCTGTTTCATCAGCGACATAGTTTAACAAGCTGTTTCTAAACTTTTCGTCCCTCGCTTCCAAAACAGACTTCACCAATTGATTTTTATTTTTAAAATAGGTGTACATCGTAGTTTTTGAACAGCCAGATTCATCCCGAATGAGATCAACACCAACTCCCACAAAACTATTTTCATAAAATAATTTTTCAGCTGTATGCAAAATTTTATTGGCCGACTTTGACATAAAAATTTACTCACTCAAAATAGTACAGATCTGTACTATTTGTAATTTTAGTTATATTATCGCTATAAAGCAACCCTATAGTGAGATCACCATGTTATCTTTATTCAATGGTCGAGAACATCTCGCCCCACCACCCCAATCTATTGATATTATAAGAAGTTTAATTGGCGGTACATTCAGTATTTTGATCTTAATATTACTGAGTAAATTAACAAATAACTTATTTATCATGGCACCCTTTGGCGCGACTTGTGTCATTTTATATGCCGTTTCTCACTCTCCTTTAGCCCAACCACGCAATGTCATTTTAGGGCACTTTATCTCCGCATTTATTGGCTTACTGTTTCTTAAAGTTTTTGGTGTATCTGCTCTGAGCATTGCTCTTTCTGTCGGTTGTGCAATTGCAGCCATGCAAATTCTGCGTTGTGTACACCCACCTGCAGGTGCAAATCCATTGGTGATATTACTGACAGCACATACCATTCAATACCAATGGAGCTTCCTATTATTTCCAGTACTTTTAGGCTCAATTGCGTTAGTGTTGGTCGCATGGCTAGTCAATAACTTTAAAGCTCAAAAGAAATGGCCAATTTATGGATTAGCAATTATTCACAGCAAAGAAAATCATAAATAAGTCATTAAATAGATTGAGAATATATTTATTTACTTAAACAATTCGCATATATCTCCTTTTCATCAATTCAATATTATCTTGCAAATTATTTTCCTTTTCAATAATATTAGGTAGATCGGTATACCTAATATTATTCATATGAACACTAAATCAGCCAAACAAAAAATTTTAGATGCAGCCTCAACTTTGTTTTATAACGATGGAATTGCCAATACAGGGATCAATAGCATTACGGATAAAGCCAAAGTTGCAAAAATGTCTCTGTACAATAATTTCCCAACCAAATCAGATTTAATCACCTGTTATATCGAAGCTCGTCATCAAGAATGGCTAGACCTTTATGAAAAAAGAAAAGTTCAAATCAAAACACCATTAGATGGGGTCTTGACGATTTTTGATGCCTATCAAGATCATGCTGAATTTGCATATGAAAAAGGTTTTCGTGGTTGCGGATTATTGAATGCAGCCGCGGAGTTTCCGGCGCATAGTCCTGAAAGATTAGCTGTCAAAAACCATAAAGATGAGATCGAAAATATTGTTGCGGTTCATTTAAGCCAATTATTTGATGATCCAAAAAAAGTTGAAGAACTCGCTTTACTAATCTCTTTTATTTTAGAAGGTTGTATTGCTCGTGCTGGCTTAGAAAGTTCAAGTGCTAAGGTTTTTGCAGCAAAACAAATGGTTAAAAACCTATTAGAACGAGAAATCTAAAGTTGAATAATTCCAGTTTAAACCTCAATGCTCGCTATGGATTCATTGCTGTATTAATTGCCTCTATTTTGTGGGGCACAACAGGTACTGCCGCCTCATATGCACCTAATTTGAGTCCGCTAGTAATTGGTGCAATTGCAATGGGTGGCGGTGGATTATTACAAGCATTATTGGCTTATAAGAAAATTCTCTTCCATTTGCCACAAATTCGTTCTTATTTGCCTGTCCTGTTGATTGGAATAATTTCCGTTGCCATTTACCCACTTGCTTTTTATAGCTCAATGCGTATGGCTGGCATTACCATCGGTACTGTTATTTCGATCGGTTCAGCACCATTGTTTACAGCACTACTGGAAAAGTTTTTTGATAAAAAAGCGCTATCAAAAAAATGGTTTATTAGCTTCGTATTTGGAGTTATTGGTGTTTTATTGCTCTCGATTGGTGAATCACATTCTCAAATTTCAACACATCCGATTGCGACCGATCAGAAAACCTTTGGCATTGCTCTTGGGTTAATCGCCGCGCTCACCTATTCTTTATACTCTTGGGCTGCAAAAAAGATGATTGATCGTGGAGTCGATTCAAAGGCTTCTATGGGATTAATTTTTGGTTTTGGTGCTTTGATTTTATTACCAACGTTATTTTTTACAGGTTCTAATCTATTTGATGAACCAATAAATCTTTATGTTGTCATTTACATGATGCTGATTCCGATGTTTCTAGGTTACTTGTTATTTGGTTATGCTCTAAATAGCATTTCTGCAAGTACTGCAACGACGCTGACATTATTTGAACCGCTGGTTGCTGCTTTATTTGCAATCTTATTGGTTGGTGAGCAACTCGCACTCATTGGCTGGATTGGTATGATTCTAATTTTTGTTTGCTTGGCGGTGCTGTCTAATAACAAATAATCTGAGTAATATTGAATATCAATATTAACTTTCAATGAATCATCATTTAGAAAATTAATCTAAATAATGCAGAGAAATAAATTTTCTCTGCACCAATAATAGAGCTTAAATATCAATACTCTCTTGCTAATTTCTCTAAGGTCGACAGCATTTTTTTCACTACACTTCTTTTATGCTGCAACATATTTTTGATATTCGCTGGATTAAAACCAGTTAACTTTGCGATACCACGACTCGTCATATATTCACCTGTTTTTTCAAAGTGTTTTTGACTTAACTCAGTTTTGGCATTTGAGAATCGAACTGCTAGCCTATAATCGCTAAACTCAGACCAAGCACCTGTTTTATATTCATCCAAATCAAACTTATTTTGATGAGCGGGTTTATCTCGAAGAATATTACTTAATCTGTTCACAACAATTTTATCTTCACTTGCTTGAATCAGTTGATAAAGCTCAGTTTCCTCAAACGTTCGTCCTAAAGTAATATCTTTTCTAAATTGTTCGATAATTTTTTTATCTTCAGATGTGTCATGCTCCTCACCCTTTTGGATAAGACGTAGAATCTTAAATAAAGATTCTAATCGACCACATGTAAAAACATAAGAAATTTTCAAATTTTGTACTCCACAATGAGTTTAGCTCATTAAAATAAATAATTTATCCAACAATTTATATGATTGATTGGATATTGAATCTTCAGCATTTATATGAATCAATCAGCATGTATATGAATCAATAAGTTGACTTTTAGATATAAGAATAGTCTAGTAAATATAGGTATAACCTTTATTTATTAAAAAATTAAGAACTGATCAACAAACAAGTTTTTACATTAGGTTGGTTCTAACTCAGTCATCGGCCATCTTGGTGTCGTGGTTACTGCTAAACTATCATGTTGGCCTGCTTTTAAACGCTGATATCCAGCAAAAGCAATCATGGCACCATTGTCCGTACATAATGCAGGCTCGGCATAATAGACTTGTGCTTTGATCTTTGCCAGTGAAGTTTCTAATTGTTCACGCAAACGCAGATTAGCGCTCACACCGCCCGCGATCACCAAACGCTTTAATCCAGTTTGCTTTAATGCTTTAAGTGATTTCTTCACTAAAGTATCAACTACAGCTTCTTGGAAAGAAGCAGCAATATCAGCATCTCGATTTTCTTTACCTAACTTTTTCAACTGAACTGAAACAGCTGTTTTTAGACCACTAAAAGAAAAATCTAAGCCTTGATGCAAAATTGGACGAGGAAACTCAAATGCCTTGGCATCACCTTGCAAGGCTAACTTTGCAATATTTGGTCCACCCGGATAAGGCAGTTTCATCATTTTAGCGACTTTATCAAAGGCCTCACCTGCTGCATCGTCAATAGACTCACCAAGTAATTCATACTGACCAATACCATACGCCGCCATGAGTTGCGTATGTCCACCTGAAACCAATAATGCGACAAACGGAAATTCCGGTGGTGTTTCCGAAAGCAATGGGGCAAGCATATGACCTTCCATATGATGTACCCCAATCGCAGGTTTATTAAATGCGAAAGCTAGGGTTCGACCAAATAATGCACCTGTCATCAATGCACCCATGAGTCCAGGACCACGGGTATAAGCGACAGCATCAATCTCTTGTTTTTTTACACCACTTTGTTCAAGCAACTGATTAATTAAAGGAATCATTTTACGAACATGATCACGCGAAGCCAATTCAGGCACAACACCACCATATTCGGCATGCAGTTTGATTTGGCTATATAAAACCTGTCCACGTAAGCCGAGCTCGCTATCATAGAGTGCTAACCCAGTTTCATCACACGAAGTTTCTAAGCCCAAAACAATCATTAAACTGCCTTTACAACGATCAAAAATAATATCAGAGCTATTATAGACTTGTGATCTGAGTTGTAAATGAGTAAAATACTGACCTTCACTTGCGATCTAGTGCAATCGTGCAATAGATCTTATCCATAATCTTAGAGGATTTTACATGCCACAAGTTAAGTTGAAAGAAGGCGAACCAGTAGACGTAGCTATCCGTCGTTTCAAGCGTTCATGCGAAAAAGCGGGTGTTTTAGCTGACGTTCGTAAGCGCGAATTCTATGAGAAACCAACTCAAGAGCGTAAGCGTAAAAAAGCTGCTGCAGTTAAGCGTTATCAAAAGAAATTGACTCGCGAATCTGTACGTACTACTCGCCTTTACTAATTAATTTGTGATTGACTGCTGAAGAGACTATGAATACTTTAAAAAACCAGATTACTGACGTATTAAAAAATTCAATGCGTGCCAAAGATATGGCAACAGTAACGGTTATTCGTGGTGTACAGGCAGCAATTAAGCAAATCGAAGTCGATGAGCGCATTGAGCTTGACGATGCTCAGGTTCTTGCGGTCATTGAAAAGCAAATTAAACAACGTAAAGAATCGATCAAGGCCTTTTCAGGCGCTGGTCGAGATGATTTAGCTAGTAAGGAACAAGCCGAAGTTGAGGTTATTTCTCAATTTCTACCAGCCGCTATGACTGAGGAAGAACTTGATTCCATCATTGAGCAAACGATTGCTGCTCAAGAAGCTACTAGCATGAAAGATATGGGTAAGGTGATGAATTCTCTACGTCCGATCATAGCCGGGCGTGCCGATCCTGCACAAGTATCTGCTAAAATTAAAGCAAAATTAAGCTGATCTGCTTAATTCCTTCTTTATATTATTTATTCAATTAAAATTGGATTCATTTCTACAATGAACCCAACTATTTTCTATTATTTAAAATCACATTGAATATTGTATTTCTCTAGCATTTGCATCTCTTTTGATTCTATCACTTGCTTGATTAAATCCTGCTTGGTCATACTTGCATATTGCTGTGGTAATGATGAACGATTTTGCTCAATCGCATCAGACATATCCTGAATATAACGTTGATTAATTTGACAATATTTTGCTTGCTGCTCAGGCGTAAATTGTGAAATTTGTGGATTCAAACTTCGTAAAAAGCTACGGATATCCTGCGCATAAACACTACGGATTTTATCAACTGAATTTGCATACTGCTCAATTGATGCCGCTGAGCTGATCCCCACACTGCTTATCGCAAAAATAAAAACTAAAATTTTCTTCATAAATTCTCTAACTTCTCAGCGATTCCTTACGCACATCATCTTATCTTAATTCAATAAAACTTGGCTTATGCTCAAGAAAAAACTCTTCTTTTGGTGGAGGAAGATTTCCTTCAGTAACTGTGCCCAAACGTAAACGAATAATATCAGGTAAATCTGTACGATAAGAATACAGCGGACTCGCACAGTTTTGACAAAAAACACGCGCCTTGTTTGGTGTATGAAAATACTCTTTAAGCTGATCTCGTCCTGATAAAATTTTAAATTGTGTTTGATCGAGTGGACTATTCCAACCAGCGATTGAGCCTTGTGCCTGCTGACAGTGCTGGCAATAACATAAAATACTATTTTCTATCGCCCCCAAATATTCATATTGCACTACCCCACACAAACACTGTCCTTTAATCATTTTTATTTCTCTTACTTTTGACAAAGATTAAATTTTCATACGGCGATCATCTTGCATTTGTTTCAAGCGGGAGTCAATTTTTGCTGACATCATCAGATTGCCTTTCGCTAAACGCTGTGCATGTAACATTGACTTAATTGCATTTTCTTCATAACCCGACCAATATTCAGCTTCAGCACGATAGCAAAGCACATTGACTGCTTGTAGCGGTGAGCTTTTATCCAAATTGGTGGCTTGCTGCAACAATTGCCAGCCTTCAATGTCTCTTTGATTTTTGTGAATAAATCGTTGAACCAATGATTGAGCTTGTGCCACTTGACCTTGTCTAATCAACACCTCAGCCAATTTATATGACAAAGCCCTATTTTCAGGCATAGTTCTTTGTAATGGACTAATCGTATTATTGGCTTGCTCTAACTTATTTTGCCCCAAATAAATATCAGTTTGAATCAAAGGCACTAAAATATGATTTTTCAACTTCATTTTCGCCAAATCTAAATTTTCTTGCGCTTTAGCGAAATCTCCTTGTTCTAAGTAAAACTTGCTTAATGCTAGTTGACCCGCTGGATTTTTCTGATTGGCAAAAGATTGCAGCTGAACTTCGGTCGCTTGGTTTGAAACAACCAATGTATAAAGTTTTAAAATCTCAAAGTCTTGGTCATAAATTTTTGATTTTACTTTTGGAAGCTGATTCGCACGTAATCGAGCTTCACTCATACGTTCAGTGGTTAATGGATGTGTAAACCAAAAATCTGGTAAAAAACTTACTCTACTGGTCGCTCGATGCATGGTTTCAAAATAGTCAGCCATACTCTGTGGATTATAGCCAGCAGCATACATGAACTGCATACCAATACGATCCGCTTCACGCTCTTGATTACGACTATAACTAAGCTGCTTATCCATGAGTGCGGCTTGAGTACCCAACATAACAGCAGAACCTACATCACCATCTGCTTGTGAAGCAATTGCTGCCCCCACAAGAATTCCTGCTAATGCTAGTAAACCTTGCCCCTTAAATGCTTCTTGTGAACGGCTATAATGTCTCTGAGTGACATGCGCAATTTCATGTGCCATAACCCCAACAATTTCATCTAAATTTTTAGCAGATGTAATCAATCCAGTATTAATTGCAAATAAGCCACCCGGAACTGCAAAAGCATTAATTTGTGGATCTTTTACGACAACCAAACCAATCGGTTGACCCAGTTGTGTTTGACTTAAAATTCCTGAAAAAACTTGTAAAAATTGCCCTTCTAACCATGCATCTTGTACAGTTGGCAACTGTTTATGCACTTGGCGATAGACTTTCTCACCAATTAGTTTTTCTTTTTGTTGATCGAGCAAACCTATACCACTACCAATCTCAGGAACATCTGTTTGTCCTGTTGGTAAATTAGGTAAAAAAACCTGAGTATGACTAAATTGAGTAGTGGCAAGTAAGCCACATGCAAGCAGCAAAGATCTCAAGTGTTTTCTCTATGATTCTAATGAAGAATTTTAATATAGCATTAGAAAATGAAGAAATTTGCAACGAAGTGTTATAAAAGGCAGGATTTTCCTGCCTAAGTTTATATATTTTGAAATCAAAAACTATTTATGATCAATATAACGCTGATCTACGCTAAATTTTTCTGGAAATTTCGCATGAATCTGTGCATAAAAATCCATTATTTCCGCCATATCCTTTTCATAATCACCTGTAGGATAAATAATTTTCCCTACACCTGTTTTTTTCTTGGCATAGTCCATATAAGCCAATGCTATCGGCACTCCAGCCGTGGTGGCAACATGATAGAAACCCGTCTTCCATTGTTCTTGTTTTGCACGAGTACCTTCTGGCGTAACCAGCATTACAAGTTTAGGATGTGTTTTAAAAAGATCACTCATGAGCTGAACCATACTTGGTCTCTCTTGTCCCTCTTTTTTGACACGACGATCAATCCCAATACCCCCCATTGCTCGAACAAAAGGGCCAAAAGGGAATTTCATATAACTGTCTTTAATCGTTAAACGAACATTTACACCTAAAGCTTTAAGAGCCAAACGTGCATACAAAGCATCCCAATTGCTCGTATGTGGAGCTGCAATCATGACACATTGGTCAACATTCAAATCCCAATGATTATCCAGTTCCCAACCCATTAATTTTAAACTTTTCCCAGCCAATTTCTCAAACACTACACACCCCAAGACGAAATCACAAAAGGCGCAAGTGTACCAATATTAATCAACTTAAAAAGATCAACACGCACAATAATGCAGCAATCAATTGCTCAGCATTGTAAGCAATTATTCAAATTTGGGATTAACGAGATAACGGGGTGTTCGGTCTTCTAAAGCATCTATTAGATTCTGATAGGCAAGTTTGACCATCTTCTGACGCGTTTCCGTTGTTGCTGAACCAATATGAGGTACAGTAACGACATTTGGCAATTGAAATAATGCAGATTCTTGCAACGGTTCTTTGGCATAAACATCTAATCCAGCAGCAAAAATTTTATTTTGCTGAAGAGCTTGGATAAGTGCATTTTCATCAACCACAGAACCACGTGCAATATTCACAAATACTGCATTATTCTTCATCAAAGCAAATTGCTCTGCACCTATCAGCGCTTTCGACTCACTATTTAAATCGACAGCAACCACGATAAAATCAGACTGTTGTAATAATTCATCTAGCGAACGATATTGAGCATTAAATGCTTGTGCTACTTCGAGTTTTTCACGGCGATTATGGTATAAAACATTCATATTAAAACCATAAAAACCACGACGAGCGATTGCAGCTCCAATATTCCCTAAACCAATAATACCCAAAGTTTTACCAAAAACATCTACCCCAAATTGTTCAGTCGCAACGGTACGTTTCCACTGCCCTTGTTTCGTCCATGTATCTAAATAAGGAATTTTACGAGCGGCACTCAGTAATAAAGTAAATGCGAGATCAGCAGTTGTTTCTGTTAAAACATGCGGTGTATTGGCTAACCATATTTTTTTTCGATTAAGATAATCAACATCATAGTTATCATAACCCACGGAAACAGTTGAAATAATTTTGAGTTGTTGTGCAGTCGATAAATTACTCTCATTGAGTAAACGACCAGCACCAATCATGGCATCAGCATCAACGACTTCTGTTCGTATTTGTTCATTAATATCGCCCAGCTTTGGATTGAGTACCACAACACGATAAGCCTGCTGTAATTTCGCTAAAACTTCTTGATCAATCTGACTAAATACAACGACTTTTTTCATTAAGATTTTCCGATTTTTATTGCATCAGCTGCCATAGCCGCTTTTTTAATACAGGTTGGGCAAGCATTTCTTCTAAACTAGCCAAATGTAATATATTAGAATGTTGAATAAAGTCGATTTGACCTAAGCACAATATCTTTTTACTTGCTGCAGTTGCATCCAAGAAACCTTGAATATATGAAGACAACCCGCGACTTTCCTGAAAAGCTGCCAAGGGAAATGGCCATTTCAGCTCTGCATATTGCCCTAATCTTGCTTTTTGAATATTTTGCCACAACATCCGCTGAGCATCATTTAACTGACTAATTTCCAATAAAATTGCACAATTCTCTAAAACGTACATTTGTAACTCAAATGATTGAATTTGAGCTGTAATTACAATCTGCTCTTTTTCAATTAAACTTTGCTTTGCAATTGGTTGTACTACAGCTTCCTGTTTTTGCTGTAAAGGTTCGACTTCTTTTATTGCAACAGATTGCTGTTCAACTTTTATTTCTGTAACGTTCTGAGAAATCTGAGAATCAAATTGGATCGACAAGGTTTGAGTATTTTGCTCAATATTTTGATCTCGCCACAAAGCTGAAGCAGTATTTTTTTGACAAACAATATCTCTGGGAATCCAAACATCAATTCCCAATGTTGCCAATATATTTCGCTGCTGCCCAATCATCTAATTCACTCGTTTCCCAACTCACAGCCTGATTGACTATTGTGATACTTCAGAGTTTAACATAAACCAAACCTGCATGAATGGTGAGCTTTTGCTCAATCAAAAAGGCATCGGCATTTTTAATCATTTGAATAAAATCTATTACAGAAATTCAAACCTACTACCCTATTCGAATAGAAATAACGAAATAATTTAATAGTAAATTTACTGTTATGGACATATCGCATTTTTTATTAATCTCAAAAATACAATTTGTTTGAATCATAAAAATAACCGAGTATATTGTTTAAAACTCGAATTTACCTTGTTTTATGACTTCAAGAAAAACCAGTGATGCTGGCATCTTTTTATGGATGGTTTATCAAACCATGCAAAAGATGGACTTAGACGCTGCTTCAATCTTTGCTCGAGTTCATCTCCCAGACCAACCGCCTAATAAATTTGTTCGTCGTGACAACTCAACACAACAGCGTTTTTGGGATGCAGCAGTTGAAATTAGCCAAGATCAAAATATTGGTCTCCATGTAGGTGCCAATATTCCACCTTTTCGTGGACAGGTAATCGAATATCTTTTTTTGAGTAGCCCAAACTTTGGTGAAGGATTAAAAAGAACAATTCGCTATCAAGCATTACTCACTGATGCAATGTCATTCAAGCTAGAATTTCCGAATCAAAATATTGCGATGATTTCAGGTTTAGAACATCCTGTTAGACATTATCTAGAATGTGCCATTGGAATTTTACTGACCTTTTTTAAATATATTAGTGATGATGCATTCACTCCAATTGCAATCGGTTTACCCTTTGAGCATGGTGCTGAAGCAGAAGAATATTTTAATATCTGGGGATGCTCTGTACGTCTTGGACAGCAATACGGCTATATACATTTTGATAGTAAATTATTAGATCTCCCTTCAGCTGCCCATGAACCTGAACTATTAAAAATACATGAGCATCATGCCGAATCACAACTTGAACTACTCAATAAACATCAACTTATTGAAGCTATAGAAAAGATTTTAGCGAGTGGCTTATTAGAATCTAGAGAATTTGATCAAGAGGTTGTCGCAGGGTATTTAAACTGTAGCTCAAGAAGCTTAAGAGCAGACTTACAGTTACTTAATACCACTTACGAAAAAGTGATCGCTCATTATCGCGAACGCTTAGCAAGACGATTACTGTCCCATACGCAAGAAAGTATTGATCAAATTGTATATCTCACAGGTTTTTCCGAACCCTCCGCTTTTTCTAGAGCATTCAAACGTTGGACAGGTGAAACACCAACAGCCTATCGACAACGAAAACAACAATAATTTGATTTGATCGGCAAATCAAAGCTGCCAGTTCAGTCAAAAATTCTCACCATTAAGTTTCTACAATCTGATCATATTTTATGAGGTTAACGAATATGATCGGTTTTCCAGTCGGTATTTTTGTCGCGAATGGCATGGAATGGTATTTTCATAAAGTGTGGCTACATGAATTCCCAAGCAAGAACAGAAATAGCCCCTTCTTTACTCATATTGCGCATCACAAACGTGCTCGTTTAAATGAATTTCATGATGAAGGTTATGCAGAGTCGATGTTTAAAAACTCTGAAATGTACAATGAAAAATCAGCATTAATTGGTCTGGCAGTTGCATCAACAGTATTTCTACCTGTTGCTCCATTTTTTACAGCTGGTTTGTATTATGGGATTTGGAACTACTGGAAAGTTCATGCCAAATCACATCTTGATCCTGAATATGCCAAAAAGCGAATTCCTTGGCACTATGACCATCACATGACGAGCAATCAAAATGCTAACTGGTGTGTGACGAAGCCTTGGTTTGATTACATTATGGGAACACGCGTGTTAACCGATGTTTCTCACACAGAAACAACTCCTTTAGCGATAAAAATGCCTAAATGGATAGAAAAAAGAGTCAATCAAACTGCTCGACGTTTACTACCAAAGGCCTTTGCTAAAATTGATACCAACACTCGATTAGACCAGAAAAATCTAAGTCAAGGGATTGAAATTGCTTTGTAAATAAAAAAAGCCTAATCATATTTGATTAGGCTTTTTCAGGCATATTAAAAAATCAAGCTGACTTTTTCGCCATATTATTTTTACGAATCGTGATCATCAATAATTGTACCGCGGCTGGCGTTACACCAGGAATACGAGTTGCTTGTGCTAAGGTTTCTGGACGAACTGTTTTTAACTTCAAGGTAATTTCACGTGATAAACCTGAAATACCATCATATTCAAAATCAGCAGGAATTCGAGTTTCTTCAAGACGCTTTAATTGCGCAACATCTTCATGCTGGCGATTAATATAGCCTTCATACTTCACAGCAATTTCAATTTGCTCGCCCACTTGCTCTGAAACTTCAGAACCTGTTAATTCAGCGATTTGACTAAAATTGATATTTGGACGTTTCAATAAATCAATTGCACTACATTCTTTACTGAGATCAGCACCGGTCATTTCAACGAATTTCTTGCCCATTGGATTATTCGGTGCTGCCCATAAATGTTGTAAACGAGAGGTTTCACGTTCAACTGCTTCCATTTTTTCGCTGTACGAAGCCCAACGTTCATCATCAACCAAACCAAGTTCACGGCCAATCGACGTTAAACGTTGATCAGCATTATCTTCACGTAACATCAAACGATATTCTGCACGCGAGGTAAACATACGGTACGGTTCTTTAGTTCCCAAAGTAATAAGGTCATCAACCAGTACGCCCATATAGGCCTGATCACGTTTTGGTGTCCATTCTTCTTGTTCCCATGCACGACGTGCAGCGTTTAAGCCAGCAAGTAAACCTTGAGCACCCGCTTCTTCATAACCTGTAGTACCGTTGATTTGACCAGCAAAGTACAGATTTTGAATCGCTTTAGTTTCAAGCGTGAACTTTAATGCTTGTGGATTAAAATAATCATATTCAATCGCATAGCCCGGACGCAGGATATGCGCATTTTCCATACCGCGAATTGATCGAACTAAATTAAACTGAACATCAAATGGTAAAGAAGTTGAAATACCATTTGGATAAAGCTCATGTGTATCTAAGCCTTCAGGCTCAAGGAATACTTGGTGAGAGTCTTTATCCGCAAAACGGTGAATTTTATCTTCAATCGATGGGCAGTAACGTGGACCAACCCCTTCGATCACACCAGTATACATTGGTGAACGATCTAAACCTCCACGGATGATTTCGTGGGTTTTTTCACTGGTATGCGTGATATAACAATTCACTTGCTCAGGGTGCATTGACGCATCACCCATAAATGACATGACAGGAGATGGGAAATCACCCGGTTGTGGTGTCATGACCGAGAAATCAACTGAGCGTGCATCAATACGTGGTGGTGTACCTGTTTTTAGACGTCCCACAGGAAGTTTAAGTTCTCGTAAACGGTGAGCTAATGCAATCGATGGCGGATCACCCGCACGACCACCACTTGAGTTTTGTAGACCAACGTGGATCACACCACCCAAGAACGTACCTGTCGTCAATACCACAGTTTTGGTATCAAAACGGATACCCATTTGAGTTACAACACCCTTAACGGTATCGCCTTCAACAATTAAATCATCTGCAGCTTGTTGGAAAATATCTAAGTTGGCTTGATTTTCTAAAGTTTCACGAATTGCTGCTTTATAACGTACTCGATCTGCTTGAGCACGCGTTGCACGTACTGCCGCACCTTTACGTGAATTCAAAATACGAAATTGAATACCACCTTTATCCGCAGCTAGTGCCATTGCACCACCAAGCGCATCGATCTCACGAACAAGATGTGATTTACCAATACCACCAATTGCTGGGTTACAGCTCATCTGTCCCAAAGTCTCAATATTATGCGTCAACAATAATGTTTGTCTTCCCATACGTGCAGCAGCTAGCGCCGCTTCAGTACCAGCGTGACCGCCACCAATTACGATAACGTCATAAACTTTAGGATAATGCATAGTGGTAAATGTGTATTCAAAAAATGACAGAGTATTATACAGAAGTTTTAAAGCGAGTTGGCAAAAACTCTCTGTTTTCTTAGGAATCTCAACTCATTGATCTCATTTAACAATATACAAAAAGAAACCTTATGTTGCATTTTTTATGCATTATTAACATAGCAACTCATAATTCTTAACTTGATCACGACTGTTTTAATTAAAAAATTTCTTATTCTATATACTGCATAAATAAATACTTTAGGAAAATGATATGAATACTAAGCTTTTATTTTCATCGCTTATTTGTGGTCTATGTTTTACAGCAGCGGCACATGCAAATACGAAAGCAAATACTGACCCTCTCGCACAAAAATATGTACAAGTATGTAAAGCTAAAAAGCAAGGCGACATGGTTTCATTTGCGCACAAAGGCGTAGTTTTCAATGGTGTTTGTGAACAAAATGAAGCTGGTAAATTAGCATTTCAAGCACCCACGCCAGCTAATCAAGTGACTCCAGAGACTCAAAGTAAAATATCAGAAACTCAGTCAGCACCTCGACCTGTCAGCGCGCCAATTGAAGCAGCACCAATAGCCCCTGCTCCACCTGTAACAACAGATATGGAACAAACTGCACCTTAATTTATAAAACCGAAATTATAAATAAGGTCTCTTTTTAGACCTTATTTATATTAAAAATAATGTATTAGATAAATTCATATAAAAATTAATTCATCTTAAAATTGTAATCTGATTATTTTATAATCCCTTTATCGTGCTCGAATCTATTACAATAACTGCAAATACATTTATTTAGGTTTTCCTGTGAACTGGTTACAAATTCATATTACTGTTGATCAAAATCAAGTTGAACTCACCGAGACATTACTCCTTTCATTAGGTGCAGTGAGTGTTACTTTAGATGATGCAGAGGATCAGGCACTATTAGAACCTTTACCAGGTGAAACTCCACTTTGGAATAAAGTGATCGTTACTGGAATCTATCAACAAGAAGAAGATGACCCAATTGATGTCGATACATTAGAAGCGTTCCTAAAAGCACAACTCCCTGATGTACCTATGCGTCATGAATATTTAGAGAATCAAGTTTGGGAACGCGCGTGGATGGACTATTACGAACCTATCCAAATTGGTGAAAAATATTGGATTGTTCCTGAATGGTTAGAACCACCTGAAGCCGATGCAACCAATATCAAACTCGATCCCGGTCTAGCGTTTGGTACAGGTAATCATGCAAGTACATTTTTGTGTTTACAATGGTTAGGTAAAACCGATGTTAAAGATAAAGTCGTAATCGATTATGGTTGTGGTTCAGGTATTTTAGGGGTTGCTGCATTATTACTAGGTGCAAAAAAAGTTTATGCAACTGATATTGATCCGCAAGCTGTACTAGCTACAAAACAAAATGCAGAACTTAATGGCGTATTAGATCGTCTTTATGTAGGATTACCTGAAGAGTTTGATCAAGAATTCAAACCACAACAAGCAGACGTACTTGTTGCAAATATTTTAGCAGCACCATTAATGGCACTAGCGCCTGAGTTCTCACGTTTATTAAAAAATGAGGGTGAGTTCGCACTTGCTGGTGTAATCGAAGAGCAAGTTGCTGATGTTTCTAGTGTTTACTCTGAGTTTTTTGATATATTAGGGATCGAAAAGCGTGAAGAGAATTGGTGCCGCATTTCAGGAAAACGTAAAACAACAATTTGAGAATTTTGTTCCTTATGAGTGAAAAACAAACCCGCTGCCCAAAATGCTCCACCGTGTACAAAGTAACCCTTTCACAACTCAGTGTTGCTCAGGGCATGGTTTGTTGCCCCAAATGCGTAATTAACTTTAATGCATTGACCAATCTTCTTAAGACAGATGAAAATGATTCGATTCCATCACCTGCGAATCGCTCTTTATTTTCATCGATTCAACCCGACAGCTCTTTTGCTGAAAAGCAAATGCAAATTTTAAGTATTTTTGATCAAAAAATTGAAAATTCCAATATTGATTTGCTGACCTATTTGAATAACCTAAATTACTTTAATACTGAACCTGTAACCGCTTTACCTAACTTGAATTTGTCAGAAGATAGTTTACTGATAGACCAAGAACAAAGCAGCAAACATCATGGCTGGCTTTATTATACGCTTTGGGGTGTGGGGAATATCGCACTCATTTTAGTTTTTGCATTCCAAATCTTATGGTTTAATCCAAAACTGATGCATGAAAGCCCCGCACTCAATCGAATTTTTAACTACGCTTGCGGTGTTTTGACCTGTAAAACACTAGACCAACAATATAAATACCTAAGTTTTGAAAAAGTAAAATTAAAACGTTCAAATAAAGACGAAACCAATTTTTCAGGTGTTTTAATCAATCACCATGAAAATAGTATTTTAATTCCTTCTATTAAAGTTATATTAGAAGAGAAAGGCGAAGTCACAACCGAGATTACACTCCAGCCACAAGACTATCTTGTAGATAGTTTAAAAACGATACAAAGAATTCCATCAAACAGCCCTTTTCGATTTGAATTTACAGTGCCTAAAAGTAAAAATAGCTTCGACAACTATAGTTTAGAAATTGTACAGCCCTAAAAACTAAAAAAAGTGACAAAAAAATAAAAAAAAGTGAAGTTTTATTGCTCATTTTTTCGCAGAGAGTGGTATGATACGCGCCACGAATGCTTCACCCACTTACTTCTCGTAATTTACAGACAATAAAATCGTTAAACGAACTGTGCTTCTAACTTATAAGCGCATTGTTGGTTTTTTTGTTTTTGAAAGTAGGCTGTAACAAATCTTTAATTATTGTTACGCTTATTTTTTACACAATTCGAGGATTTGTGGCAAGCTAATAGTCCTTTTGTTTTAGAGTCACTGTTTTAGGATCTAAAACAGGGCTCAGTAATTTAGACCACATTTATATATCACTTTACCCAAGTGATATTTTGATTTTTCGGATTAACACGCATGAATAGCAAATCTCCTATTTTTACGGCTCAATCTGATGTCGCTCTCCGCATCCATGTAGATCGCGCAGTTCGTCATTATTTTGCACAATTGCAAGGTGAGCAACCATCTCAAGTTTATGACATGGTTTTAGCAGAAATGGAGAAACCTCTTTTATCTGTGGTCTTAGAATATACTCGTGGCAACCAAACACGTGCTGCTGAGATTTTAGGCCTTAACCGTGGAACTTTACGCAAAAAGTTAAAAGCTCACGGTTTAATGAGTGAATAATTGATAAAATGCTCACGTTCTCGTGGGCATTTTTTTTGCCTTTGTTTTAATCTGTAGACTTCAAACTGTTGACTAAAATCATGACTATCAAACGTGCTTTAATCTCTGTTTCCGACAAAACTGGAATCGTTGAATTTGCTCAAAACCTTGCAGACCAAGGTGTAGAAATCTTATCTACTGGCGGTACTTATAAGTTGCTTAAAGACAACAATATCGCTGTAGTGGAAGTTTCTGAACACACTGGTTTTCCTGAAATGATGGATGGTCGTGTTAAAACACTACATCCAAAAATTCACGGTGGTATCTTAGCTCGTCGTGGTCTGGACGAAGCTGTGATGCAAGAACACAACATTGATCCAATTGATCTTGTTGTTGTTAACCTTTACCCATTTGCTGCAACAGTTGCTAAACCAAACTGCTCGCTTGCTGATGCGATTGAGAACATCGATATCGGTGGTCCAACAATGGTACGTGCAGCAGCAAAAAACCATGCTTCAGTGGGTATCATTGTAAATGCTTCTGACTATGATGCTGTTATTGATGAATTAAAAGCAAATGGTGACCTTTCTTACGAGACTCGTTTCGACTTAGCAGTAAAAGCCTATGAGCACACTGCGCAATATGACGGCATGATTGCCTCTTATTTAGGTGCGCGTGTTGGCAAAACTGAAGGTGAAGCAGATTTATTCCCTCGTACCTTCAACACCCAGTTAAATAAAGCACAAGATTTACGTTATGGTGAAAATCCACACCAAAATGCAGCGTTCTATGTTGAAGAAAATGCTCAAGAAGCATCAGTTTCAACTGCTAAGCAATTACAAGGTAAAGAGCTTTCTTATAACAATATCGCTGATACAGATGCTGCATTAGAATGTGTAAAATCATTTGCGAAACCTGCTTGCGTGATCGTTAAACATGCGAACCCATGCGGTGTTGCAGTTTCGCTAGACGGTATCAAAGCGGCTTATGATCTTGCTTATGCAACTGATCCAGAATCTGCATTTGGTGGCATTATTGCATTTAACCGTGAGTTAGATGTAGAAACTGCTCAAGCAATTGTTGATCGTCAATTTGTTGAAGTGATTATTGCTCCAAGTATTGCTGACGGCGTACTTGAAGTCACTAGCGCGAAAAAGAATGTACGCGTGTTGGTGTGTGGTGAACTCCCTGCAATTGATGCACGTGCTGCTCAACTTGACTATAAGCGCGTAAACGGCGGTTTATTGGTTCAAGATCAAGACTTAGGTATGATCACTAAAGATGACCTTAAAGTTGTGACTAAACGTGCGCCAACCGAACAAGAAATTGATGACATGATTTTTGCTTGGAAAGTTGCAAAATACGTGAAATCAAACGCTATTGTTTATGCAAAAAACCGTCAAACGATTGGTGTAGGTGCAGGTCAAATGAGCCGTGTCAACTCCGCTCGTATTGCTGCGATCAAAGCTGAACATGCTGGTTTAGTGGTTGAGGGTGCTGTTATGGCATCTGATGCATTCTTCCCATTCCGTGATGGTATTGATAACGCTGCAAAAGCAGGTATCAAATGTATCATCCAACCGGGCGGTTCTATGCGTGATGAAGAAACAATTGCAGCCGCTGACGAAGCTGGTATTGCAATGGTATTCACGGGTATGCGTCACTTCCGTCATTAATACCCCGAAGTCCCTCTTTTCTGCGATGCTATAGTCGCATTAGAGGGACTTTTTTATTCTGAACAGGTATATTCTTAAATACGGAAAAGGGAAATAACTTAATAATGAATATTTTAGTTTTGGGTAGCGGTGGCCGTGAACATGCACTTGCATGGAAAATCGCACAAGATACGAAAGTGACTAAAGTCTTTGTTGCCCCAGGTAATGCGGGTAGCGCGATAGAAGACAAATGTGAAAATGTTGAACTTGATATTTTAGATAATCCAGCAATCATTGCTTTTGCAAAAACAAACGATGTTGCTTTGGTGATCGTGGGTCCTGAGGCACCATTAGTGAATGGTGTTGTTGATGCAGCACGCGAAGCTGGTCTAAAAATTTGGGGACCAACTCAATATGCAGCACAGCTTGAAGGCTCAAAAGCATTTGCTAAACATTTCTTAAAACGTCATAACATTCCAACGGCTTTTTATGACGTATTTACTGAAGTAGATACGGCTAAAGCTTATATTGAACAACATGGTGCACCAATTGTTATCAAGGCTGATGGTTTAGCGGCAGGTAAAGGTGTCATCGTTGCAATGACCAATGAAGAAGCTTTTGCTGCGATTGACGATATGCTCGCTGGTAATAAGTTTGGTGATGCCGGTTCTCGCGTAGTGATTGAACAATTCCTTGATGGTGAGGAAGCAAGCTTCATCTGTATGATCGATGGCAACAATATTTTGCCAATGGCGACCTCTCAAGACCACAAACGCATTTTTGAAGGTGATCAAGGTCCAAACACAGGCGGTATGGGTGCTTACTCCCCTGCACCAGTGGTAACACCTGAAGTGTTTGAGCGTGTCATGAACGAAGTGATGCGTCCTACCGTTGATGGTATGGCTGCGGATGGTCATGTTTATACTGGCTTCTTATATGCTGGTTTGATGATTGATGAGCAAGGTCAACCACGTGTGATCGAGTTTAACTGTCGTTTTGGTGATCCTGAAACTCAACCGATTATGATGCGTTTAAAATCATCTTTAGTTGATTTGGTTGAAGCTGGTATTGCAGGTAATTTACCAAATGAAGCTGAATGGGATGAACGTAAATCTATTGGCATCGTGCTTGCAGCAGGAGGTTATCCTGATACAGTGCGTAAAGGTGATGTAATTTCTGGTATTGGTCAATCACCTGAAGACACCAAAATTTTCCATGCGGGTACAGCCATGAGTGATGATGGTCATGTCATCACTTCAGGTGGTCGAGTACTTTGTGTTACAGCACTTGGTGATACAGTTCTAGAAGCTCAAATTAATGCATTAGAAGTATGTGGTCAAGTCACATTTACAGGTATGCAATATCGTAGTGACATTGGCTATCGTGCAATTGCACGTGAAAAAGCAGAATAATCACATTAAAATCTAAGCCTTCTTCGGAAGGCTTTTTTATTCCTTATTTCGCACAAACTTAGGTTCTATATTCATTTTTTAAATATAAAATTCAGAAAATTATATATTTACTATTCAATTGATTTATCTCAATACTCTTTTAAGAAAATACATAAAATTTTCATTGATTTATATTTACTCTAAACATAGTTTCTTCAATTAATCATATTCTTATGCTTAGTTGTAAATTTTAGCCCACTATAACCCAACTAAAATTATTGCTATGATTGCCGAAATTTTAGATGCTCTTTTTTGTTAAAAGATATTTTTTCAAGTATTTTCAATTGATTGAATTATCAATTTCAGAATACCAGCAGCATCTAAACCCAATTTTGTTTTTGAAATTGATAAATACTTCACATCCTAGATGTATATACTGATTTAGAACATGAATATTCATCAATTTTTATAATGTTGTAACACCACGCACTTCTTTCAGTACTTCTAAGTCATGCAAGTAATGATTTAAGTGCAATGCCAATTTACAACATAAAAACCCATTGCAATCATTAATGCTAGTGAAATGATAATTTCCTCGACATTATTTCCGATTAGGATTTATACATGAAAAAGCTAATTAGTCTTTTTTTAAGTGTATCGGTATTATTACTCGCAGCATGCAGTAAGCAACCTGATGCAACTTCAACTGAACAAAAAAGTGATGCTGCTGGACTTCAAACAGTTGTTATCGCGTCTACTGGTTCTGATGCTGATATTTGGCGTTATATTGCAACTTTGCCTGAAACTAAAGCTGCTGGTATTAAACTCGAAATTAAAAACTTCACTGACTATGTAGCAATGAACACTGCGGCAGCAAACAAAGAAGTTGATCTAAATGCTTTCCAATCTTACGCTTACCTTGTTGCTTTTAATGCTGCAAATAAAGATAAGATCGCTCCTGTTTCAACAACTTATTTAGAGCCAATGGGTATTTACTCGAGCAAAGTTAAAAAAGTTGAAGAGTTTGCTCAAGGCGCAACAATTGCTATTCCAAATGACGGCGCAAACGAATCACGTGCTCTATTACTTTTACAAAGCGCAGGTTTAATCAAACTTAAAGCTGACTTTGATCCAGTAAAAGGTACGCCTGCTGACATTATTGAAAATGCGAAAAAAATCGTAATCAAACCTATTCAAATGGCGACAGCAGTTCGTGTTAAAGACGAAGTTGATGCGATTTTGTTGGGTAATACACTTGCGATGGAAGGTGGTTTAAACGTTCTAAAAGATGCTATTTTCTATGAGCCAATTGACCAAAGTACAAAACTCAACGTCAATGTTTTAGCTACTGCCGAATCTCGTAAAGATGATGCTGTATTGCAAAAAGTTGGCGCGCTTTACCACACTGAAGCCGTGAAGAAATATGTACAAGAGCATTTTGCGGGCACTAAAGTCGACGTAAATAAACCGACGAGCTATCTCACAGAAGCGAATTCGTAATATAATCTTTTCAATGAAACAGGCAAAGTGACTTTGCCTGTTTTTTCTTTTCTGCTTAGTATTGACGAACATGATCCAATTTAAAAACATTTCGAAACACTATCAGCTTAAAGGTCAAACGATCAAAGCCCTGGATCAAATTAATTTAGAGATTCCAGAAGGCAGTATCTTTGGCATTATTGGCTATAGTGGTGCAGGTAAAAGTACGTTAATCCGCTTGATTAATTTGCTTGAGCGCCCATCTCAAGGTCAAGTCATTATTAATCAGAAAGACTTTACCGCTTTAGATGCGCGCACTCTTCGTCAAGAACGTGCAAACATTGGCATGATCTTTCAGCACTTTAATTTGCTCCAAACCAAAACTGTGTCTGAAAATATTGAAATGCCATTGAAATTGCTGGGGCATAGCAAAGCTGAACGTGAAAAACGACTTGCCGAGTTATTGGATTTTATTGACCTCAAACATAAAAAAGATGCTTACCCTGATGAACTTTCAGGTGGTCAAAAGCAACGTGTCGGTATCGCCCGCGCTTTAGCAAATCATCCTAAAATCCTACTTTGTGATGAAGCAACTTCTGCACTTGATCCACAAACCACGAAGTCTGTTCTAGCACTATTAAAGAAAATTAATCAGGAACAAAATATCACTATTGTCATGGTAACGCATGAAATGGATGTGATCGAATCAGTGTGTGATTATGTTGCTGTAATGGAAGCTGGGCACGTCATTGAAACAGGTCCGACCTTAAGCATTTTTAGTCAACCACAACATTCAACGACTAAAACATTTATCCAAACAGTTTTACAGCAACAGCTACCAATCAATATTTTGAATAATCTTGAGCATAAACATCATAATAGTATTTATAGTTTGCAGTTTTTAGGTACTTCAGCTCAAGAAACAGTGATTCAAGCGGTTATTAAACAGTTTGATCTGAGTTTAAATATTTTGTTCGCCAATATGACTGAAATTAACGGCACCGTGATAGGACAAATGTTTATACAGCTTTTAGGTGATCCGATTATTATTGAAGACGCAATTAAGTTTCTAGAACTTCAAGGTGTGAAAGTTGAGCAATCTGGAGTCAGTCAATGAGAGAATTCATAGTACAGTGGCTCACTCAAGTGACAGCTCCATTTTGGCATAGCTCACTATCAATTGACCAATTCGTTACAGCTCTACAAGAAACCTTTCAAATGGTGTTCTTCTCTCTGTTATTTGGCTGTATTTGGGGCTTAATACAAGGCATTACACTTGTTGTGACGCGTACTGGTGGTATCTTACAAAATCGAGCGATTTACTACTTTCTCAATCCTATTGTCAACGCACTTCGCTCCCTTCCCTTTATCATCCTATTGATTGCTGTTATTCCTTTAACAAAAATGCTTGTCGGCACTTCAATTGGAACATGGGCAGCAATTGTACCTTTAACAATTTATGTCGGTCCATATTTAGGCCGTTTAATTGAAACCTCTCTACTCGAAGTTAATGAAGGCATTATCGAGTCTGCACAAGCAATGGGTGCCTCACCTTGGCAAATTATTTTTAAATTTATTATTCCAGAAGCCCGCAGTTCTCTTATTCTGAATTTAACCACAGGTACGATTTCCTTAATCGGTGCAACTGCAATGGCTGGTGCTGTTGGTGCAGGTGGAATCGGAGACTTGGCGATTTCATATGGATATCAACGTTTTGATACTAGTGTGGTTATCTTAACGGTTATTGTCTTACTACTTTTGGTACAAATGGTGCAAATGCTTGGCGATTGGTTAGCCAAATTACGCTAGTTCATCGTTGTAAAAAGCGCTCACTTCGAGCGTTTTTTATATCTTAGCCCTTCTTGGGAAAGTAAATTTCATTTGCTGCTTTAAATGTATTGACATGCAAAGGTACTAAATCATCCAGTGCTTGATATCCTCCTGCCAACACAAACAGTAAAGGAATTTTCATTTTTTTTGCCATTTCAAAGACGATACGATCTCTTTCAAAAAGCAGTTCAGTGGTAAACCATTTTGAGCCATATTTATCATGTTGATGGCAATCCATACCGGCCTGATAAATAATTAAATCTGCCTCCCAACGAGACGCATACTGAAAAGCCTCAAAAATAGCCTCACGGTATAAATCAAAATTTCCTTGTTTAGGATGGATATAGCGCGTCAAACTGCGTTCACCAGCCTTACAGCCAAACCGAATACCGAAAATACTAAAATTGATCAAATTGGTCATTCGATTGGTAAAAATTGCTGTGCCATCACCACCATGTTGATCACAATCTAAAATAAAAATCCGTTTTTCAGGATTTTGTTTTGCAACCAAAGCTAAACCATTAAAAGTACAATATGCTGCACCAGATTCATAACTCGCATGATGGAAACCTTGCGCAATATTCGAAGCAATTCCCTCTTTCAGTGCGATTTCAGCTCCAATTAACTGCCCAGCTTGCACAGATAGAATGGCATCACGCAATTGCTCATTCCAAGGTTTAAATCCTTGAATTGTTGCGAAAGCAGTTTCGCCAGATAAAAAAGCTTCAACAAATTGCGGATGATGTAATCTCTTTAATATCTCGACATCGATTAATCCAGGATCTATTAACTCAACCAATTTTTCAGTCCGCAATACATCCGCAACTGCCGTGAGTTTTTCCATACTATTGGTATGCGTTTGAGCATAATAGCGTGGCGAATAACAAGCTTTTAGCATGGATGTCCTACATAGATTTGATCATGAGCAATTTCCATCAATTGGCTCAATTCAGTCGTATCTGGTCGAAATAATCCATTATCAACCTGTTGTTTAAAATGATATCCAAATGCGCGTGCACGATTTTTAGGAGAGATCGCCAAGGTCGTTAGCCTTAAAAACCAAAAACCATTCATCGCAGAAATTGGAATCACAAATCCTTTATATTGTTTGTTTTGATGTTTTTCGAGTTGATCAATTTCGTAGTTTGCAGAAAATAAACTTCCCGCAGGTAGCCTTACACCATTCATCATTAAGGGAACTAAGCTAATACAGGAATGGTTATCTCCCATATTCAGTTTTTCCATCATAATCGGTTGATCGTTTTCATCAACAAATATATTGATTTCACCTTGTCTAAGTAAACGGTGATGTGCAATTCGAAGAAAAAACTTTTCCGCCATCGGACAAGAGCCTACTTTGGGTTTTTCTTCTAAAGCATGGCATTCGATCATCCTAATATTGTGTACATCTTGAGGAAGAATAATGTCAGCGAGCAACTGACAAATGAGAATACTTTCTTCAAGTTCAGCGTGCTCATAAATTTTTCTTAAACCAGCTTGAAAATCAGATTCTTGCTGCAAATTTTGGGTAAATATTTCCTGTGGATTTAAATGTTCCAAAGTTTTCTGTACTTCTGGATTGATATCTAAATTTCTCCAAGTATCTAAAACCAAACCATACGAAGAAGATTGATTCAAAATATTTTTAAGTGCTTTCGTATCATAATCTTCAAAAATGCGAAGATCTTGGAAACCCAAAAGATCACGTTGCTGAGAAACATATTCTGCAATTACACGAGTGGCTTGAGTATATCCACATCCACGGCGCTCTGTTTGATGACTAAAATGTTCATTCAGCATTTCAGTAAGTTTGTTGGATAGAGGATATAAATATTTTTTGAAAATAGTGACCACTTCATGATCTATCAAATCAGACATAATTCCCTCTCTTCTTCTTTGATTTATAAATGCTTCATCCTTGCTAAACGATATGTACTTATATTGTTAAATCTAATTTTTTAAATTATTTAGCTTTAATTAAATATCGTTATAATCGTAAAGATGAATATAAATCATTAACTTATAAAACTTTTATATCATACTCATAGAAAATACTTTACTTGTCAATCATAAAAATAAAGAGCTGCATAAGCAGTCACAATCTGCCCTAAACAGTCAATACTCAAAGCTAAATCTCCAAGTGCTTTGCACTCTTTACTTTTTGCACTTACACTGTAAATAATGAATGTATTAATCTCATTCAATAGCAATAACCACATTAAACAAAGATTTAGGACTCGGATATGCATTATAAATTTCATGCTATTGACGTAAAAAACGCCTTAAAAAACTATATTTGGTTATTGGAAGATACCTCCACAAAAGAGGTTGTTGTAGTCGATCCAACTGAAGCAAGCTTAGTTACTCTTTTTTGTGAGCAACAACAACTTCAAATTAAACAAATTTGGCTCACACACTGGCATCGTGACCATACTGAAGGTGTGCAAGGTTTGTTGGCTGATCAAAATATTTCTGTTTACGGACCTAGAGAAGAATTAAGTAAAATGTCATTTGTATCAAATCCATTGCAAAACGACGATCATTTTTATTTCAACGATTTAAAAGTCGAGATTATTGCCACCCCAGGTCATACGCTCGGTCATATTGTCTATTTTATTGAAGAAATTGATACCTTATTTAGTGGAGACACCTTATTTGCAATGGGCAGTGGTCGTTTATTTGAAGGTACAGCCGAGCAAATGTATCACTCACTAAATCGGCTCGCAGCACTACCAATCCAAACTAAAGTATATTGCACACATGAATATACCCTTGCCAATGCTGAGTTTGCTTTAACTGTGGAACCTCATAACGTAGCGCTTCAAGATCGGTATAAAGAAGTAAAAATGCTTAGGGAAACAGAAAAAATGACTTTACCAAGCAATATCGAATTAGAATTGGCAACCAACCCTTTTTTACGCACTGAAAGTGTTGAAGAGTTTGCGCGTATCCGCGGTCTTAAAGATCAATTTTAAGTAAATTTTTAAGTTTTAACTTTGTCATTTTCCATTTTAAAAAAGTGGAAAATGAAATTATTTTTTACATTTAATTCAATCTAAAGCCCAATAAATTCTATTATTAAAATATTTAAAT